>Ga0116177_10000030_pt1 | contig 92932 bp, 50 predicted proteins | sample AD_STIC10_MetaG_FD_89750 | JGI IMG/M metagenome (GOLD analysis project Ga0116177, IMG submission 89750) | Active sludge microbial communities of municipal wastewater-treating anaerobic digesters from USA - AD_STIC10_MetaG | ecosystem: Engineered > Bioreactor > Anaerobic > Digestate | place: USA... | reverse complement strand
TTTTCAATGTTCCTCAGCCGCACCGGAGCATGATCGGCTTTACCGAAGCTTCCGCGGGGCATCCGTCCGAGATTCTCATCTCTTCGCCTGAAGACCGGCCGATTTACTGGCTTGATGTCCGGGCGAAAACCGGCGTTCAAACATGGGAGACCCAAGAAGATCAGTTTAAAGTCCACGGGGTGAATGTCTCAAGAGGGAAGAACGGGTTTGTCGTCTACACTCCGATTTACGGTAAAAGCACTCGGACAAATCGGTGGGGAACCGAAATCATTGTGGAAAGAACAACCCGGACCCGGGCGGATGGTTCCACCGCCGTCTGGCACGAAGTGACCGGAATCCGGGAAGGACAGGGGAATTCCGAAATCCCCAAAGACGGTTTTGTTATTTCGCTTCACGGGAAATCAGCGGCGCACGCGAAGTATTTTCCCATCGGGGCTAAGGTGGGCCGTCGGTGGACGCTTCCGCCCGAGTGGGAAAAGCGCGGGGTGGTTCATGGCCTGATGGCGGGGCCCCGGCTGTTGATGGATGGTGCGGTGCATGTAACAGCCGAGGAAGAACGATTTACCGTGCCGAGCGATGATCGCATGGTGCTTGCCACGACGCCGGAAGGCAAAGCGAAATTGATATGGCTTCATTCGGATCGCGGGAACATTTCGTTCCACAATGCCGCCGAGATCGTAAAAGGGATGGGGGCTTATCAGGCAATCACGCTGGACGGCGGTTCTTCGCGCGCGGAACTCGTTAAATTACGTCGCCGCGGGGGAGAAGACCGGGTGAGTCATGCCGGAAGATTAGTCCCCAATGCCATCATGATTGCGGTCCGGCCCAAAGCCGTTGAAACGGAAATTTTATCGCCTTCGGAAGGGACTTCAATTGTCAGCGAAAGAACTTTGTTTTGGGCCGCCTCGTCGCGCGAGAATGAACCGGGGCTGGTCGACGCGACTGCTATCGGGTTGATAGTGCCTATCGGAATCGCTTGGGGCTTGATTAAAATAATCAGGCGGCGGATGGCTTTGGCGGCCGGGGAAAAAGGCGCTTCTTTGGGACAGACGACGGAATTGGCGGCGGAGCAGGCGGCGCAGTTGAAGGCGGCGCTGGAAAGCGGTCTGGACCGGATCAATATTCATCCTTTCGACGATTCTCTGAAAGCGGATTTCATCGAAGCGGTCTTGGCTGACGAAGATTTTTCGAGAATTTTCTATTCGGCAATGGTCCGGGGGTTTTCGGTCACGGGAGCGCAAGGAGATCTCCGTCTTTCCGACGAAAAGCTGCGCTATGTCACGATGAATATTTTGCGGAAAGCGCTCGGCCTGAGACTGATTGCCCGAAAAACCCCGATTGATGCCGTTGGCGAAAGCGATCTTTCGGGAGCCGTAAGGATCACGGTCGCGTTTATCAGGCCTGCCGGGTTCACGATCCGCCCGGAAAGAATCAGCGCCCGGCTGCAGACCGGAAGCATTCCCGATGTTTTGGGCTCACCGCAGAAAACCGCGACGCTTTTGAGAAACGCAGCCGGCGCTCTTCAAGCCGGCAGTTTGGGCGCGGAACGGCAGGAATTCATCGACTTTGAGATCCGGCTTTTAGACCGGATGCAGGCGGTTCTGACCCGGAAACCACAGCCGTTTTTGAGGAGCCTTGTCGATCATTTGGTGCAAAAGGGTTTTCTGACTTTCCGGCAGATTGATTCGGCCCAGACTGTTTTAATCGAAGAAGCCGCGGAATCCCGGCTCGGCGAACGGCTTGCGGCCGAAACGCCCGATGACGAAACGCTTTCCCAGAAAATTACCCTGACGCTTGCCGATATCCGTTCGCAAAAAATCCGGGCGACGCCCAGGCAGATCGAAGCGCTGGAGAGGGCGGTTTCGCAATTCCGTTCGAGGGGAAGAATGGTTCCCGGGACGCGGGAGACGGCCCGCGGGATTCTGAGGACCCTTTTGGCCCCCTCGGCAAGACGGCAGGCGCTCGCGGATCTTTCCGGACAGGCGGCGGATTTTGAAAGCGATTTATGGAAAGTCCGGGCGGCCGAGAGGGCTTTGATCGAATTTGTCCGGCTGGCCAACGAGGGGACGATTCCCGCCAATCAATGGGAATATGAAGAACTGGTGGATATTCAGGCGGAAGGTCTTTCGACGGAGGAATCGGCCGCGATTTGGGAGGCCATGAATCCGGATGAACGGGAATTTGCCGAAGGGCCCCTGGGGGCGGAACAGCATGGTCGCATGGAGAAAGCGATTGCGCTGCTCTCGAGGCTCCAGAGGCGTTTTCTGGCGGATGAGATGCTGGAGCGGTTGTCCGGCGGCGCGGCTCTGGGGTCTCGGGAGGAAATTTCGGGAACGCCGGCCGAAGCAATCATTCCGGAAGAATTTCACGGTCCCCGGATTATTCTTCCCGAAGGCGATGAAGCTTCTTCTTTGGGCGCCGAAGGGGCCGAAGCAAACCTGGGCGGGCAGTTTCAAAGCCGCGTTATTCTCCAAAATTTCAGGGATAACGGTATTCATGCCCCGAAAGCGGTTTTTGTCCTCCTGCCGGTCAAGGACGGAGCGGAAAAGATCGTCACCTGGCTCCAGCGGTATCTGCAGGATCTCAGCGCTCTCGATCCAGACGAATGGCATTACGAATTTTTCATTTGTTCCAACGGCTCGACCGACGACACTTTTGACGTGATGCGGCAGATTCAGGCGCAGTACCGCCGGGAAGGCGTGCACATCACTTTTATCAATGAGCCGCAGAATGTCGGGAAAAATACCGCGGTCAATTATCTGTTTTCCGAGGCGAAAAAACGTTATCGGGAGATCAAGGCGCAGCACCCCGACTTTAAGGCCTATCTTCATTTCGCGGACGACGATGCTTATCCGGTCCGGGATACTTCGCCTCAGGAAGAGAGGCTCCGGGATTATCCGCCGGGCCTGGCACGGTCTCAGATCGGCAGGAATATTGCCCTGCTGGAGGATCCGGAACTGGCGACGAGTAGAACGGGACGGGCTCTCAAAATCGTCGGGACCACCCCGATCGCGCCGCCTCTCGTGTTCAATCCGAAATGGACGCCCCGGCGTTTCTGGAAAAATCCGGCCGGCATCGGGGACTATTTCAGAAAACTCTGGCATTATTTCTTTCAGAAGATCACCAACGTTCGCAAGGCCGATTACGGAATCCCCCTCGTTCAGATTTACGGGCAATCTTATACGATTAATGTGGAGGATTTTCCCAGCCTGCCGCCGGACCTCACGTATGACGATTGCTACCTTTCGGCCTACTTTTTCCCTCAGGGGGTTTCGACCAATCCGGACGCGCTTCACGAGCATGCCGAGCCCGACGGCTGGAGGATTTTCCGCGACCGTTATCTCCGGGATTACCGGCACCGCGAGGAGCTGGATGAATATTTCAAATACGACCCGAACCTGCTGCAGCAATTCATGAGGTTCCGCGCGGCCCGCGAGCAGAGCCATCAGCGTTTGACCGAGGAAATCTTAAGGAGAAACAGGCCTTTTTCGGCCGCGAGGTTTTTTCTTAAAGTCAACGAGCTGATGAAAGATTTTCTGGAGTGGCGATTCATAATCGCCCAGGCGCTTTTAAAGTACATTCCGGTTTTTATCCGGTTTTTCCTCAATCGAAAATACACGGACGTCCGGACGATGGTGCGGGGCACCAATCTCGGGAATGTGGAGCTGATCAAACCGGACGGCAATCATTACGGGGTCGTGACGCGGGACCGGATTATTTACACGGACCGGGAAGCTCTCTGGGAGACGATCGCGGCGGTGGGGCTCGATACCAACTTTGACCAGCAGCTTCACATCGGCGAAATTGCCAGAAAAATCGGGACTGAGGAAAATTTAAGCGAGGAAGACCGCCGGCATTTGAGGGAGGTGCTCGGTGAGATCTGGGTTCAGGCGGGAAGACGGGAAGATGAACCCATGTCGGTTCTGGATTTCGCTCTGGCGCTTCGAATCTCGGCGCCCAAGCCCGCGGGATGGGCCTTTCTCGGGGAATTCTTTCTCCGCCGGAATTTGTTTTTGCTGCATCACGCGATTCACCAAAATAAGGACTGGGTCCTGGCTTACACGGCGATGGTGAGGCTGCTTGATTTTATCCGTCAGACGGACCGGCCGGACGTGCTGCAATCGATCGTCGACGTGAGCCGGAAAGCCCATACGTCTTTGGGGGAGGGGATGACGGTCAAGTTGTCTCCGATTGTCACCCGGGCTGTTTTGAATCGGGCGGCGGAGCTTGGTGCGACGATCAATGTTTGCGATAGAAATCTCCGCATTGAGAGGCGTCTCGGCGAAGCGGTTTGGCGCGTTACGGATGCGGATCAGAAAACGGGGGAAAGTTTCATTCTGACCCTGTCGCTTCCCGAAGAACACCGCCGCATGACGGTTCTTCATCAAAATGATCCCCGCCATTTTGTGCGTTCCGCGGGCTACGACGCGGACATCGGGCTGCGGCTTTCTCAGGATGTCGGCGGCCGGCCTTTTTACGTGCCGTTGGGCGAGGATCTGACGATCCCCGAATTTCTCCGGCTGGTCATTGAAGTCGGGCATGCCGTACAAACGATGCACCGGCAGGGATTGATTCACGGAGATCTCAGGCGGCCCAATGCTCTTGTGGTGGATCAGGAGGACGGAACTCCCCGGGTGCTGATGGCCAACAGCGGCGCGTTTGAATGGCAGAATGAAATGACGCCGCAGACGGACATTTTCGGGCTGGGGTCCCTCCTTTATTACGCGTTCACGCAGAGAGACGCGAACATGACGGGCCAGTACACGCCGATTCCGTTTATTCCGGACGAGCTGGATTGGATTTTGCGCAAAGCGCTGGAAAGGCTGCCGAGCGGCGAGCGATACGCTTCGATGGACGAATTGGTTTCGGATCTTCAGGGGTTTCTTGAGTCTTTTGAAAAACGGGACGGTTTTGCGCAGGGCGCCGTCGATTATTTCAACGGGCATTTTCCGGCGTCCGTCTCGGTCGCTTGGGACGCCGGGCAGTTTACGGTTTCGTTTAAGTCTCCCGAAACCGTTTTAGACGGATCGCAGTTGATCCGGCTGCTTGAAATACAGAGGGGGCCTTCGCCGTGGGCGCATATCCGGATTGCCGAGCGGATCCTGATAAATTATTTAGGACTGCATCCGGAACAATCGAAGGCCGTTCTCGAACTTGCGAGGGATGCCGGAATTTTTCTCGAGCCCGCCGTTTCCCGGGCGCTTTTGAGAGGGCTCCGCGAGGGGCATTTTGAACTGAAAATCGGGGACGCGACTTATTCCATCGAGGAAGAATTCAGCCCCATTGTGTACCGGGCCGTCGACCGGGAGACCGGCGAGAGCTGGATCCTGAAAGTTGCCGACGTTCAGGAGTACACGTACACCCGCGCGGCCGTTCCGAATCTGATTCATCCCGGGGCCGGTTTCGACTCGCTGCTGGGAACGATGGTGGTGCGTTTTATTCCCGAAGAATTTTTACCCGAAAATTATCTGGAAAATCCCGGGAGCCTTTCCGAGGTCCTGGGCCGTTTCGCCGAAGCGGCGCATGCCGCGGACACGATCAACCGCGAACAGCATTTAATCCACCGCGATTTGCTTTCCAATAATCTGCGTTATGACGCGACGGAAAGCATTATCCCGGGAAGCCGCGTCGTTCCCATGGATTTCGGCCTGTCGGAACCCATCGAGGAGACGACGGCGAGGGTTGACACGATGTGGCTGGGGCAGGAGCTTTACCATATTCTCGGAGGCCAGAGGCGATGGCTTCCGGCTATTTACCGGTTCCGAAGCGTTTCGGGAGGGCCGTCATCGCTTCCCATTCCCATTATCCCGTCTTCCCTGAACGCGCTGATCGGCGCGGCGGTTCGGCGGCAGATCTCGGCCGGCGAATTCGCGCAATTCCTGGATCAGGAACGGACCGATATCGTGCGGCAGGAAAGCCGTCTGCGGGCGGCTTTTGAGACGGAAAGCGTCGGAGATCTTTTAAGGAGCGCTCTGCATCGGACGGACGAAACTTCGCCGGCCGCGGCCGGTGAAGCGCAGGAGAGAATTACCGATTTGCATCATGTCATCGGACCCGAGCTCACCGAACCGCCGTCTTCCGGACCGGGAGACGTGAACGCATCGTCTTTGGGGGATGTCGCGCGGCAGGGAAAAATCCTGGATCTTGCGGCGATTGAACGGACCCTCCGGGAGACGCAGAGGCATTTTCCCCGGCTCCGGCGGGAATTCCTGCGGAGGGGGGTTGATGCGCCCGAACCTTTGTCCGACGAAGAAGTCGTGAATTTAATGAACGCCTACCGGCATCTCGACGGACTGCTCGCGGACGGCCGCGAACTGACGGAAGAAGATTTGATGCAATTCAACCTTCTCTCGAGGGGAGAAGAGCATCATAACCGCGTGGCGTACGCGAGAAGGATTTTCGGGGAAGGGATTCCGCCGGTTATGCGCTGGTTCAGGCGGTATGCCAACGGCTTTCCTTTTACCGCGGCGGCCGGCATTTATGCGAAAGCCCTGAGCGATCCAAAGCTTTGGGATGACGGCAACCGGAGGACCGGCGCGTTATGGATGAGCGCTATTTTGGTAGCGGCCGGGTATCCGCCTTTTGTGCTGAGCCTTGAGAATGCCGCGGATTATTTCGGCCTGTCGGAAGAGATGGAATACACCTTCCGGGGAATTTGGCTGGAAAATCTCAAGCTGCTCTGGCGCGCTTACCGGTTTAGAAGATTTTTGAAGGATCAACTGGACGCGGCGCGGGATCGGAAATTTTTACTGCCGAAAGAGGAGGTATCCGCCGAATCACTGGGGACGGATAAATCTCTCCAGGATATTTTCGCGGTCGGCAAATTTGATCCGGGCCATCCGTTGGTCCTGGACGGAAAAATCCGGGGGATTTCTTCCTATGAAGACATCGACGGCCGTGATTTGGTTTCTTTCCTTCGCGAAGCGCGCGCGAGTACGGGCGTGAACCGGGTTTATTTTGATCTCGACTTGACGGTTTTTCGCTCGATGGGATACGCGTCGTCAAGCCGCTGGTTTGAGGACACAGCCGGGGAGTTCGGCGTCGAGCAGACTTTAAAATGGTGGGGGAATGACGGGCATGAGGCGCGTCAGATCCGGAACGGCTGCTTTTTCCGGTTGGTTGACGAAAATCTCCCGGGTATGATCCGGGCTCTCAAAGAGGACGGGTTTGAAATCATCGGATTGACCGCGAGAGATTTGAAAAAGGACGAACCCCGAACGGAAGTCATTTTGCAGAAGCTGGGTGTTCCGATCGACCGAGTTCTTTATGCGGGAGGAGCTTCTAATAAAGGTAGGACGCTGGATGAATATGAAGCACAGAATGGAATCCAGCCGGCGGTTATTGTCGAGGATTCTTTTATGAACTTGACCCGCCTGCTTGGGGATCGGAGCCATCTCCGGGGGATTCATTACGTCAATCCGGACGCTTACGCCGAGGATTCCTGGAGTTGGCGGGATTATGACGCGAAAGCGGAAGAAGCCCTGCGCGCGGGGGAATGGGGACAGGCGTTTGAATATTTTTACAACGAGGTCGTCAAACTTTTTCTTCTCGAAGACATCAGCTATGAAGACGCGCAGAAAGAGCATGCCAGGATTTTCCGGCGCCTTGTGAATTGGCCCGGCGAAAAACCAGCCGGACTCAATTCATTGATCCGCCTGACCGCGCAAGCCAAGGACGGTCGTTCTTATCTTCCTCATCATCCCGATGCGAGGAAGCTGAGGCCTTTGAGACTTCGTCCGCCGGAAGGAGCGGGGCCGGTCGAAACCGCTTCTTCTCTGGGAGCCGTGCCGGGGCTGAACATAAAATGGTTCCGTGCTCTTAAGCGTGCGGTAAAAGCCGAAGAAAGAAAATCGTGGGAACCGACAGAGTTTGTACCGGAGAGAGAAGAGGAGCGGACTCTTTGGGAAGACGTGGAGGATTTTACGTCTCTGGCGTACGCGGAGAACCTTTCCGCTCCGACGGCCGGCGACGTTTTGCTGACAAACCGTATTTTGAAAATGTTCTACCGGTCAACCCGCATTGTTCTGATGAACCGTTTGCGGCGCCTGGGGAAAGAGGATTTTCACGGTTTGAGGCGCTGGTTTAAGGATACGGCTTTGCTTGCGGGGCAGATTGCTCTCAGGGTGGACCCGGAACAGATTAATTTTAAGGCGTTGATTCGGCAATTGGTTGACGGAGGGGAAATTTCGGACGAGCAGGCGGAAAGCGCATCTCAGGTTTTGCAGGATCAGAAGAAGCCGGTTCTGGCCCGACTGATGGCCGGGAAAGCCGTTTTGATTTACGGCCTTGAAGTTCGTTTTGATTGTCTTCGCCGGGAATTTGTCATCGAACGCAATCGCACGCTGGAAAGCTTGGGAAAAGAGCCTTTGGTGGTCCGGCCTCCGCCGAAAGTCATTATCAGTATCCTGGTTTACAACGGCTGGGAGGACACCGGGCGCCTGCTTGAGTCTCTCAGCCGGATGGACACGCCGAATGTCGAAGTCGTCGTTTTGGACAACGGCTCGTCGGAAAATCACTTTGAATCTCTCCGGAAGTTTGCCGGTTCTTCGGCATTTCAGCTCACGCTGATCCGCGGCCCCGAGAACCTCGGATTTGACGAGGGGCACAACGCCGTTTTCGATTACGCGCTGGACGAGCGGAACGCGGACTGCGTCGTGGCGCTGAACAATGATGTGATCGCGGATAAAGATTTCCTCGCCGCGCTTTTGCCCCAGTTTGACGAGGGGATTTTGGACCGGCCCGTCGGTCTCGCGGGGCCCGTTGTGTTCAATCTCGACGGAGACCGCCTGACCGGCACGGTGCGGAGTTACGGCGGGAAATTTCCCCGTGACGCGCTGTTTAAGACGATGTGCATCGGGAAAAATCAGACGGAGGATAGTCTGGAGCGGGAAATGACCGTGGATGTGGTGTTCGGCCCCTGTGCGGCGTTTGACGCGAATACCCTGCGTCTGATAGGAGGATATGATCCCGGTTTCTTTGCTTATGGGGAAGAATTGGACGTCGCGGCGCGGCTTGAGGAAGCGGGGATCCGGAGCCGGGTCACCCGGGATTCCAAAATCTGGCACCGGACGGGAGGCGGCACGTCCGGGGGGGGCGAGAATTCTCCTTTCGTGATTGAGCACACTGCCCGGAACCTGATTACGATCATCAAAAGATTTCCTTCTCAGCGGGACCCGCGCTCTTTGTTCAGACAGTTTCTCACGGTCGCGAACTTAGTGCTGAGGAGTTTCCGCCGGGCGGGAGAGACGCGTGACTTTAAAGTCCTCGCCTCGCCTTTCGCGGGAATTTTCCTCGGCATTCTGGGAATCCATGAAACCGCGCAGGCCGGCCGCCTTGACTGGGCGATGCGGCGTGACGCGGAACTTCCGCGGGAAGGCGCGAGCCTCGGCAAGCAGGAAGAAATCCAAAAAAGACGGGAAGTCCTCCTTCGAATCCTGAATGAATCCGGTTTCCAAATGAAGCCGCTTGATCTTGCGATTGCGGCCTCGCGGACGGGGGAATGCGGACGCGTGACCGAAGGGATGGTCCGGAAGGACATCAAGGACGATCCGCGTATTTTCTCGCATCCCAATCTTTTTCTAAAGGTGGAAAAGAGAAGTTTTCTGCTCGCGGACATTTTATGGAAATCCGAAACGCCGTTGGATGTGCGGGGCCTCACGGAAAAATTGAATCGGGTGCGGGAATACGAAAAAATCACTCCTTTGTCGGTGTTCCTGGAAACGCTCAAAGAACCGAGGCTCTACGCCCATCCCAAAATGGATGATGCCGAAGTGAAGGACGCGGTGAAATCAAGGCGCTTTATGTTGGGGGTCCTCTTGCAGAGGGCGAAAGCACGGATGACCATCCCGGAACTTATCGGGCAGCTTGGCGAAGAAATCCGGTACAGGCGCATTCCGGAAGACGCGGTGGATTTTGATATCGCGCATACGCCCGAGCTTTTCTCGCATCCCAATCTTGATCTGACCGGCGCGACGGAACCTTCTCTCGCGGCCCGGATCGTCTTCCGTGAAGTTGCCGCGAGGATACGGGGAATTGCGGGTGACGGCCTGCACGAAGAAGCCTTCGCGCGGGACATGGAAAAACTCGGCGAACTTTCCGACGGTTTTCTTTATTTTGCCGTTGATCCGGAAATACGGGAAATCCTAAAAGCCGAAATTCAGGATCTCGCGTACCGGATCGTTCAAAGTTATCTGCCTCCGGAACGGGAAGAGGAGAAAATCGATTTCTGGGGAGAGTTGGAATGGGCGGCTTTGGGAGGAGAGATTGCAACCGGGGCTTCCCTGGGGGGCGCTCCGGTTGATTTCAGGAATCTTCACGCCCTGTCAAGGAGGCTTCAGGAGAAGGACCGGGAACTTGCTGGGCAATTGGTGATGACGTTGGGCCGGAGTGTTTTGGAACCGGAGGACTTTCGGGCGATTGACGAATATCTTGCCCGCGTCCAGGGATTAATCGGAGAGATGCGGGGGCCGATCGAAAACACATTGGTCCCGCTTATGGAGGCGGTCAATGCCAACGAGGCGATTAGAAGCTTGGACCGGCTTGACCGGGACGTATTGCTTGGCCCGTTGAATATCAATCTTTTTTCTTTCGGTTTTTCATGCCATGACTTGGAACAGAAGACGGCGGCCTTGGAAGATTCTTTCCGGACGGAACCCCTGGATGTCCTGAGCGTTTTGGGGATTCCGGATGCGATCGCCCAGCGCCTGGAGCCTGCTTTGGATGCGGGCCGGGCGGCGACAACGACTGTCCTGCAAATGGCCGACCGTTCCGTGGACCGGAAAGCGGTCGAAAAAATTGCGGCGGAGAACGACCGGTTAAAACAGACTCAGCTGGAAATTCCGGAGCTTGCGTCGATTTTCCGGAAAGCCCAATCCGCCGAAGTCCCGGCGGCGGGAATCTCCCGGGAAACCTCGATTGCCCTGCTTCGCGCGGCGATTTTGGTTCTCATGGATCAGACGCCGCTCAGCGATATCACGTCTTATACTTCGGACCGGCTCAATATTTATCATCTCCACAGTCTTTTCCTGAAACTGTTTTCTGTGCAAAGCCGCGAGGAAGCGGAAGCGGTTTTTACCGCCGCGGCGATTTCCGTGTTCGGGTTCAGCCGGGCGATGCTTTACAAAGTGAAGAAAAACAAGGACGGCGTTTGGACGGTCGAGCGGGAGTTGGTGGCTTCGTCCGGGAAATTCCGGACGAGCCGGCATTTGACCGAATCCGTCGCGACGGATGAAAAATTGCGGGCGTTGAATTATTTCGAACGGGCGCTCCGGGAGGGGGAGGACCCGATCCTGGTGACTCCGAAACGGAGCGACCTTTTGAGCTCGGGAGAAGTCAGCGAGGAACAATTCACGAAAGATGTCGCGGAATTCGGCGACGGGCATCCGTCCCGCGTCGAAGAATTGATGCATGTCGGGGTTTACATGCCGGCGAGCATGATGGACCAGGGGCCGGCCTATCTGCTGCATCTGGACAAATGGCAGAAAGCTCTGTCCGATACGGAACCGGACCGGCCGGAGCCGTTGTTTTCGGGCGAGCGCGACCGCCAGATCAAATTGCGCTACCTCATGCTGACGGCCGAGCTTCTCGTATTGGTTCTGGAACGCCTCCGGATGGATGCCGAAGTGAAGAGCGTGCTCAACATGAACCGGAGTGCGGGGCATATTCAGACGTCCGTTCATGACATTAAAAATATCATCATCAATTTTATTCACACGGTCCCCGGGCCGATGTCCGAAGGATTAAGAGGGGATTTGGAAGAATTGAGACAGAAGCTGCAGGATTCCGAACCTTTGTCGAGGGAATTCATGGGCGAGACCGGGGAATGGCAGGCCCTGCTTCAGCACGCCCGGCCCGCTTTCCGTTACCGGGGGATCAATCCTTCCCAGCTTTTGGATGAGACGACGGTGACTTTGGTGGAGAAATTCTTCAAGGAAATGCTGCTCGCGCTCAACGCGGAACAGTCTCAGAAAGTCGCGGAAATTGTTGAAAGCGCCCGGACGGTTTTTGCCGGGTCCCATCAGGACCTTTTTGAAATGATCGCGTATTTAGGCGATTTTGTGGCCGGAGAAATCACGCTTCGGGAGAAAATCCGGGGAATGGCGGAGCAATTGCGGGAGACTTTCGACGGCTTGCAACGGTCATTTGACGAAATCGCGGTTATTTTTGAAAGGTTAGATTCAATGCGGATCGGGACCGAATATTTTCTGGAAGAACAGCAGGTAGGGATGGCTGATATGCGGGGCGTCTATGCCTCTTTCCGGGGTGAAGTCGAAACGCTTCGAGAACTTGTTTCGGGGGAGCTTCAGGAACCGGCTTATTTTATTGAAAACGTAGATTTGGAAGCCTTTATCCCCGAACTGGTCCAGAAATTTGCCATTAAAACTCACGGAGACGAAAAAACGGGTGATCCGGTTTTTGCGATATCGATACGGGAAGGGCTTCTGCCGGTTCTCGCCGACCGCTATAAACTGCGAAGAGTCCTGTCGGAACTTTTTTATAACGGCAAGAAATACGGCGGCAGCCGGGTGGAAGTAAACATTTATCCCGAGGAGCAGGGCGGCCGGCAGTGGGTCCGGATTGATTTCAAAGATAGCGGGATCGGGATTTCAGAAGAAGACCGCGAGAAGGTTTTCGGCGGGTTTTTCAGGGCGGCGAACGCCCGGCAGGCGGCACAGGGGACCGGGCTCGGCCTGAGCGGCGGGCGGCGGGACGTCGAAGGGATGGGCGGGGAACTTTTTATCGCCGGAACCGCTTTGGGGCAGGGGACGACCTTTTCGTTACGATTGGAAGCTTCCAGCGGGGCCTCTCTCGGCGATTCCGGAGAGCAGGCGGAAGTCATCCGGTTTCTTGAAGAACAGAAAATTAATTTTGATCCGCGTTTTAATTACCGCGCGCAGAAATTAAGGGAAAAACCCGTTACGGAATGGAACGAAGATGACCGGGCGGAATATCGGGCTTTGGTTGAAGAGTCCCGGAAAGCTTACGATTGGATGCTGGGATGGTTTCGGAATTCCCCGGACTACGAAAGCCTGAAAGGGCATCCTCCCGTGTTATTGAGCATGGAAGGCGTGGTGAGCGCGGTGGAACAGGGCGTCGGACCCCGGCTGACAAGTTTTCACGGAGGATTAGGGGTCCTTTTCGGAGAATGGATCCGTGCGATCGCTTATCTCGGAGGCGTAACGAGTCTGAACCCTCAGTCGGAAGCGCCGGAATTCCTGATTTTCATTCCGGATTACGAAAAAGGCGTTACCGTTTCCCAGGTGGATGATTTCGGGTATCCGGTCCTGGACGCGAGAGAATCGTTGCGGCCCGGGGATTACGGGATCGAATATTTCAAGGATCCCGCGAAACCCGATCAGCCTTTCCAGGTTGAAGTGCCGCTTTATGAGGGGGCTCCTCCCGTTTACGTGAGATTCCGTCTGGTGAAGGTCGGCGCGATTCAATTGATCATGCCGTCGACGGATTTCGAAGAGAATCGCGATTACGGGGTCCGGAAAATATTCGAAGAATTGTACAAGGGCTATACCTCTTCCCGGGCGCGGTTTGAGCAGGAATGGATCGCGGGACTCGCCGCCTATGAATTCAAAAAGAAACTCGGCATCCCGAACGGAGGCCCCGCGCATCTCAACGAGACGGCGACTTTTCCTTATCTGATCGGGTTGGTTCGGGATTACATGGAGGAAGGTTATACCTACGACGAAGCGATGGAACTGGTCGGAAGCCAGGTCGTATTTTTCACGCACACCCTCGTTTCGGCGGGGATCGACCGCTTCAACGAGCGGGGCGATCAGGCCCTGCGTTTGGGGGACAACATCCGGATTTATTTCGAAAAATCCTCGAAGGAAGAAGTCCGGCGGCAGGCCGGCGACGTGGCTCGATGGATGATTCACGGAAAGAGTACTGAGATTGACGGGAGACAGGTTCAATTGCCGGGTTTTCAGAAACGCGATCAGCCTTACAGTTATTTGCCGCTCAATTTTATCGTGAGGCTGGCGCATACATTCGGCGGATCGGTCGCGGCGGTAAGCCAACTCAACGCAATTCAGGCCGGAAACTTTTTCGTGGACGAAGGAATTTTAAGCCGGGAGGAAGTCGCGCAAAGGCCCGTGATTGGGATCACAAACGCGGTGGATCATCTTTTCTGGATGATTCCCGAACTTTGCGAGGCGATGAATTGGGAAAAAGCAGACCTTACGGAGAGGACTCCGGAAGCGATTCTGGATTCTGAGGACCCTCGCGCGGGCGAGGTCATCAAATTATTGGGCCCGGACAAAGATGTCGCGCAGGCGCTGGAGCACGGGGCGGAATTCCGTATCGATGACGGGAATTTATGGCGGATTTTACGGGAGAATAAGGTCAAAGCGGTCGAAATGGTCCGGCAAACGGTGAAGGCGCAGTACATCCGGGAAACCGAGAAGCTGAAGAAAATCCTTGCCAGGAAAGAAAGGTCTCCGGAGGATTTGGAACGGATCGCGCGGCAGCTGCACGTTTGGCGAACCCGTTGGGCCCGCTGGATCGGGATTCCGAATTCCGAAGAGTGGGTAACAAGCTGGGAACATCTGCCCCTTTCCGAACAGGAACCTTTTATCCGTCAATTGCAATCTTCGGAGCTGACGCATCTTTTGGATCCGGACCTCTTTCTTTCGGTTTGGGCAAGGCGCATTGTGAATTATAAACGCATGCTGCTCACGGTTTTTGGGAAATTTCTTCCCGAAGTAGAATCGCGGCTGCGAAGCGATTATACCCTGAGTCCGGAAGAGCTTGAGAATATTATCCGGGACATGGACGGGAAAGGCGCATTTGAGCCTTTTATTAAATTGGTGGTCGAGCAGGGGGTTCAGATTCTATTTGCCGGAAAAACCTTTTCGCATGACGGGCGCTCAAGCGTTGCGCTTCTCCATCGCGTGATCGAACATTTGTCGAAACGGCATCCAGAGATTCAGGACCGGGTCATTTTTCTTGAAGGGTACGATGAAACCAAATCGCAGTATTTGGTCCGGGGCGCAGACAACTGGTTGAACACTCCAAAAAGGCCGCTTGAAGCTTCCGGCACGAGCGGCATGAAGGTTTCGGGCGGAGAGGATGAATTCGCGCCTCCGACGGGAGACGGCTGGGGCGCGAGCGGAGTTTTGGACCACTTGAACGGGAGGGTCGGTCCCGTTATTCCCGACGTTTACAGTCAGGACCATCCCGATCTTTGGCCCAAGGAGATCAAAGAGCAGCATCCCGAGATGGTGGAACGCTATTTGGCCGCGGAGGCCGAGAATCATTTGAGAATGATGGCGGAAGAAGCGCAGCTTTTTTATCAGGCGGACAAGACAGAATGGTTGAGAAGGGTCCGCCGCTGGGTGTATTACACGGCGCTCGTCTATGATATCCGCCGCGAATTTACCGGAGGGATTGTTCCGAGCTTCAATGCGGAGATTCCGGGAGGTCCCGAGGGCAGCATTACGGATTTGTATGTGAACGCGATCCGGAAACTTGAAGAAACGCGGGCTGCGATCGCGGCGCGAAGAGAAGCCGTGGCACGGGGCGCTAGCCTGGGGGAGGCGTTTTCCGCGGAAGAAGTAGTTGCGCGGGCGAGGAATTATCTTCTTCATCAGCTCGACGGAAGTTCCGAATCCCTTATATTTCAAAACGAAGTGTTGAGAACGAGGCCGTTAAGCGACTCCCGAAGAGAAAATATCCTGGCTTTAATTTACGTTTTTGCGCGAGAGATCGAACGGAATGAAAATCAGGCTTTATTGAGCGTGCTTGAGAGATCCCTGGAAAGACTCGAACAAGAAAAGTCCAAATTGGCCAATAGCGTCCGTGACTTGCTGGAAATCTTCAGGGTAACTCCGGTAAATCAAGCGCTTAACATACGTTTGATTCAGAAAAATCTTGCCTATCAGGCTTTGATCTGGCTTATCCGTGCGTTGCCCAAGCAGGACGTCCATGCGCATATCAGTTTTTCCACTCAGCCGGAATGGATCGGAGAACAAATCGCGGGCCAGGAAGAGAAATTTAAAGAACGTTTTCAAGATAGAGTAGCTCAAATTGACAATGATGCGGAAAGTCCGGATAGAGAAACAAGAGAAAGAGGGCAAAGACAACAGAGAACCGCCAGCTATCAAATCACGAAATATTTTGTGGAATATTTTAGAACTACGGGAAAATGGCCTGATGAAAGCATTGCCCGGAAGGAGGTTCGCGATATATTTGACGGTAAGCCTTTTGTCGGCGACGCTAGACCAACCGGAACCGGTAACGCACGGGATATAACCGTGGTTTCAGACGACGATTTTGTGGCATCAGTCGAACATGCCGTCGGGCAGTATTTTAGAGACGGCGTGCGGCAGGTTGAACTGCGGTTTAATCCGTATAAATCTTATATGAAGGAAGAAGTTGAAGCACGAGCGGCCGAGTTGCAAGCGAAAGGGAAAAAACAGGAAGATGCAAATTCGCAGGCAATGATGGAAAGATTGAATGCGATGCTTCTGATGTTATCCGAAAAAGTGAGTGATCTCGAAGCAGAGGCAAATAAATCTTACGGGGCAGGCCTTCATCCTCATCAGGTCCGGTTTGTCTTTAGCCTCAATCAGGTTGAGAAACCTTTGGCGGAAGTGAGTCAGACAGTTGATGCATTAATTCAACTCAAGCAAGATATGAACATACCTTATCGGGAACGACTTCACGCCATTGATTTTTCCGGAAAGGAAGTAGCAGAGGAGGGCTATTTTGCAAATCCGGAACCTTGGCAGGGCATTCTGATCAGGGCTCAGAATGCGGGCTTCAAGATTAAATTTCACTTGGGAGATACGACCAATGTCAGAGGGGAGAATGAAGATCCCGCAACTCATCTTGAAAACAGCATAGGGGTTTTAAAGGGTTTGCGAGACAAAGGAATTCATTTGGAAGCAATCGGCCACGGCATGATTTTTAATTCTATTGTCGAACAGCGCAATTCAGCCGATGGGGCGAGGAGTGAAGTGGACAATACCGCAAATCCCGAGGAGTGGCAGGAAGAACTCCGGACTTTGGCGCGAGAAGGTGTTGTTATTGAAGCGGCGCCTTCAGATTTTATTTTTGGGGGGAATCGTTCCGTCTACCGTATTTTCCGGTGGAGAGAAGTCGCGGGAGCGGTCCCGGAAGAAGAAAGAAGAGGGAGGATTTATCAGCCCATTGTGGATGGGAATACGATTATGACCTGTACGCTGTCTCAATGGCTGACGCGGATTCTTTTGGCTGCGCCGAAGGAGGAGAATCCTCTAACAGTAGCCGAATTGCTTTCGAAAGTTGCTCCGCAGGACGAGTTCCTTGCTCCGATCAGTTTGCCGGAGGCTGAAGGGTCAAGTCTCGGGACAGTGGCGGGGAAAGAGGCGGAGAGCGATATGCCGCGCGAATTAAAAACGTATCTCGCCCGCGAGGGCCGTCCGGCATTCCCGGTCGTGGCGCAAGCGGCGTTTTATTTCGGAGACGGCATTCTTTTCATGCCGGGGCTTCCTTTGCCGGTCCTTGATTGGGCGGTGCGGCGTTCCGCGGAAGAAAAAGCGACGGGGGGGATTCCGGACAAAGAAACTCTGGCTGCCGGGCAAGCATTCAGCCGCGGAGAATTGGATCAAGCTATTTTTGAAGCATTGGGAATCAGGCAAGGCCGGTCCCTGCGGGAGAGCATGCCGTTGATTGTATCGGAAAATGTTTTGCAGGTACCGCGGGATGAAGTCAAAACGACCGTTGCCGAAATCGCGAATCATATTCTACAGGCGGGAGATCTCCTGGTTGTGGCCCACGGGGACAAAAAGCCGGAGCTGTTTGGCAGTTTGAGGGGATTGGCCAAGGCGCGGGGCTTTCGCGTAATTTCAAGGCGGAAAGAACTTCTGACCAAAGAGGAAGTGCTTCGCTTGCAGGAGTCTTTCGACGGAGAGCCTATACTGCTCGGTCATTTGAAGGAGGGGTTCCTGAATCCTGAAATGCCGGGGCAGAAAATTGCGTTGGATTTGAAGACACTGAAAGAAGCCGGGATGAGTCCGCTGAAAATTCTTGCCCTCCTGCGGCAGATCGGCGACAACCCGGATCAATTCGGGAAAATCGGATTTCGCAAGGAGTCCGGTCAGTGGATTGTGGGAAGTGAATTTGTCACTAAAATCGTAGCCCTTTATGCCGCTCAGCGGCGAATCGCCGTCGCCGCATAAACTGAAGGGACAGGTCTCGCTAAAGCGCTGGCCGACATAGAATTATGGGAGAGCTGTCCCTATTTTTCTTGACGATAGCTGAAAGAGGTATTATTCTTCTTCGAAAAATAATACTGGAGGTAGCATGTCGGAAGTTGTCAGATTAAGTTTTTCCATCGAAAAAGCCCTCAACGGAAAGCTTGAAGAACTGGTCCGCGCGAGCCGCTACAAAAACCGCTCCGAATTTATCCGTGACCTGATCCGCTCTAAACTGGTTGAAACGGAATGGAAAAAAGGCGAGGTGGCCTTTGGGACGATCACGTTCATTTACGATCACCATTACCGGGGCCTGAGCGATAAGCTGATCGAACTCCAGCATCATCACCATTCCGAAATTTTGGCGGCAACGCACGTTCATCTGAGTCATGATTTGTGCGCGGAAGTCATTTTGGTGAAAGGGAAGGCGTCCGAGATCCGGGAAATGTCCGATTTGATCCGGCAACAGAAAGGCGTTCTCCACGCCTCTCTTTCGATGAGTTCGACCGGCAGGAAGTTGCAATAATTTTTTTGAAAATGGTATTACGAAAATTAAAAAAGTAATAAGAGAAATGTAAACGATGCATATTCCCGACGGATTTTTAAGCGGACCGGTCAATCTGGCGGCATTTGCGGTTTCGGCGGCGGCGGTCGGGTTGGCGGTTAAAAAGACAAACGGGGATCCGAACGAAAAAGAGGTCCCTCTCATGGGAGTGTGCGCGGCTTTTATTTTCGCCGCGCAAATGCTGAATTTCCCGATCGCGGGCGGGACCAGCGGGCATTTTCTGGGCGCTTTATTCGCGGCAATCCTTCTGGGCCCCTGGGCCGGTATTTTGGTGATGGTGACGGTGCTTGCTATTCAGTGTCTGATTTTTTCGGACGGCGGCCTGACGGCCGTCGGCAGCAATGTGTTGAACATGGGGATTGTGGGGGGCTTCGGCGGTTTTTGGGCCTTCCGCTTTTTACTCGGTCTTTTACCCCGGAGTCCGAAAAGCTTTTACGCGGCTTCCGGGCTGGCCGCCTGGTTGTCGGTGACGGCGGCTTCCGTTGCCTGCGCTTTGGAGCTCGCCTGGTCCGGGACGTCGCCCCTGCGAATAGTTCTTCCCGCCATGATCGGGGTTCATGCCGTGATCGGCGTCGGAGAGGCCGTTATCACATGCTGCGCCCTTTCGGCGATTTCAAAATTACGCCCGGATCTTTTGAGCGCGTATCTCCCGGTCCGGGGAGAAAGCGGGGCGATTCATGAACAGGCCTAAAATTTTTCTCTGGAGCGCGTTATTTTTTTCCTTGGCCGTTGCGGTCTTTATTTCGCCGTTTGCCTCATCCCGTCCGGACGGTCTCGAAAAAGTAGCCGAGACTCACGGCTTTTCGGAAAAAGGAGAGACCGCCGCCTGGCGTTTCCCGGTTTTTCCCGATTATGAATGGAAATCGGCCCGGAATCCTTTTGTCAATGCGGCGGTTGCCGGAGGGAGCGGGACGCTCCTTGCGGGTTTGGCGGCCTGGATACTGGGAAAACTTCTTTCGAAACGGAATCGCGCGCGATAAGGGCATTCGATGAGACATCAGTTTTTGGACGAACACGCGTATCGGGGGACCGCGCTTCATCGCGCAAGCGGCGGGCTGAAGATTCTGTTTTCGCTCGCGGGTATTTTATGGGTGGTCGGTTTGGGGCCCGGGCAGGCGAAGTCTTTGGCGGTGGCCGTTTTGTTCCTGGCCGGGCTTACAAAATTAGGGAAAATTCCTCCGGGGGATTTTTTAAAAAGGATGCTTTTGGTTTTTCCGATCGCCGCGATGATCGGAATTTCGGTTCTTACCGTGCCGCGCGGCGATCACGGGGTCCAGGCGCGCCTGTTCGGTTTGGTCATTGCCAAGGCGCTGATTTCCGTGTGGATTTTATTTCTTTTGACGGCGACCACTCCGTTCCCGGTGATGCTGGAAAGCCTTGCCCGGATGAGATGCCCGAAAATTTTTCTGATGCTTCTCGGTTTTTGTTACCGCTACCTCTTTTTGATGGCGGACGAAGCGGAGCGGATGACGCACGCGTTGGCCTCAAGGGGGTATGAAGGGCGGTGGTTGGGACAGGCGCGTTTTATCGGCCACCTGATCGGGATGTTTTTTGTCCGGAGCTACGAACGGGGGGAGCGGGTTTTTGCCGCCATGCTTTCCCGCGGATACGAAGGACCGGAGCACTGGAGGGCCTATGAGTAGCGTAAAGGCGGTCGAGATCCGGAATTTGTCTTTTTGCTATCCGGACGGGAAAACGGCCCTGAACGATATTTCTTTTGAACTGAACCCGGGCGAACGAGTTGCGATCATGGGCGGAAACGGAGCCGGAAAATCCACGCTTCTGATGTGTTTAAACGGTGTTTTGCAGGGTACGGGAGAAATCCTGATCTGCGGGATGCCGGTCGTTAAAAAAAATTACAAACCGGTGCGCCAGAAAGTCGGGTTGCTGTTCCAAAACGCGGACGACCAATTGTTCTGTCCGACCGTCTACGATGACGTGGCGTTCGGATTGCGCAACCGCGGAGAACGGGAAGAGGTGATCCGGCGGAAGGTTGCCGAAAGCCTTCACGCGGTGGGGCTCGACGGTTTCGAACGGCGGAACGCTTTTCATCTGAGCGTGGGGGAGAAAAAACGGGTGGCCTTGGCGACGGCCCTTTGCATGGACGTGGAGGTCATGGCCCTGGATGAGCCCACCAGCAGTCTGGATCCGAGGGGAAAGCGGGAATTAACGGACCTTCTCAAACGGTATTCGCAGGCCCAGATGATCGCAACGCATGATCTCCGCTTGGCCCGCGAACTTTGCCAAAGAATCATCGTCTTGAAGGACGGCAGGAAAATCGCGGATGCCGAAGCCGGGAAGATCCTGAATCAAAAAGAACTGATCGCATCGGCAGGGCTGGAATAATATATGAAGACGGGATTCCGCGGGGCAATCGCGATTTTTATTCTGGGAGTGTTTTTCCCGGCCGGCTTGTTTGCCGCGGCCAAAGAAAATCGGGCGGACACCCAATTTTATCATGAGCCGGCTATAAAAGTGGAGCCCGCCAAACTGATTCTGATCGATGCGACTCCGGTCGATCCCGGCCGGATCGAGGAGAATTTATCCTATTCCATTCAGGGTGCCGGGAAACAATGGAAGACGAGCGGCCGGAGGATAGACCGGAAAAGTTATATGAATCACGCGTTTGATTCGAATACGAATATCGGAATTTGCCGCGGTCTGGATATCGGGATTACCCAGGGGATATCTATTTTAAGAGACAAGGAGAATAATTACGACGAAACGGGAGGGGAGACCGATCCGGCCACGGGAGAATCGTTGGATGAAACCGACGGGCCGCATAAAGGGCACGGGTTGTCGGATCTTTTGGTGAATGCGCGATGGGTATTTTATCATAGCCCGGATCAGTCGTTCCGGCTCGCGTATATTCCTTCGGTTCTGATTCCTACCGGCCGGCGCGGCAATCTGGATCATCTCGGGCCGTCACAGGGCTATACCGGTCTCGGAAATATTTTGGCGGTAACGAAGGATTTCAGCCGTTGGACGGCCAGCGGCAATTTGGGATATGAGGTTCCGCTGGGGAGGATGAAAAAAACAGGAAATTCGGCCGGGACATTGACGACGGCATGGGGAGCAGGCTACCATGTATTCGGCTGGCTGCAACCTCAGGCGGAGGTTATTTACAGCCAGAGTTTCGAAAAGCACGGTAACGGATACGGAAAAGGGAGCAAGCTTTTCAGCATGGCTTTCGGGTTTATCATGCCGGTGAACGGGCATCTTCGTTTTGACGTCGGGTTGGTTCAGGATATCGCGGGCAGCAACACGGACCAGACGACCAGCGGTATTTTTAAAGTCGTCATCACGACCTGAGGCGAAAGAGAAGATTCTTGAGCAAGCAAATTGAACTCGCAAAAGCGATCGTTGTATTCCCGGGCACGGTGCTGGGGCTGATTCCCGCGGCGATTCTTTATTTTACGCAGCCTCTTTACTTTTTTTTCGGCTTGAAATTCCCGAATGTGTTATTGCCGGCCGGAATCGGACTCATCCTTGGCGCGACCGGATGTTTTTTTGCGTTTCAAACCGTTTATCTTTTTCTGACGGCCGGGGACGGAACGCCCGCTCCGTGGGCTCCTCCGAAGCGTTTTGTGGTCGCGGGCCCCTACCGCTATGTGCGGAACCCCATGATCCTTTCCGTGCTTTCCCTTTTGGTGACGGAGGCCTGCGTTTTCGGGTCTTTGGCTGTTTTAATCTGGGCGGGATTATTCTGGCTGATCAATACGGCGTATCTGGCCCGGGTTGAAGAACCCGGCCTTTTGAAACGTTTCGGCCGGGATTATGAGGAGTACAAAAAAAGCGTGCGGCGATGGCTTCCCCGCGCGGCCCCCTGGAAGCAGGAGAGACCGGGGCTCTGACCGGCTTTCCCGAAATTTCACTGGCGAAATTCGTGAAATGGAATCCGCTCCCTTATGATATAATGCCCGCGATTGATCGGATAAAGCGAAATGATTATTTAAAACCGTTGATTAAAGGAGACGGAGCCATGGATGAAATTCTGACAATGCTCGAAAAGAATGCCCGGCTGACTCCGGATGAGATTGCGAAGGCGATCCGCAAACCGGTTGCCGAGGTAAAGAAAAAAATCAGAGATTATGAGAAGCAAGGCATTATTCTCAAGTACAAGACCGTTCTGAATCGCGAGGCCTTGGCGGAGAATCCAAACGGAGTCCGCGCGCTGATCGAAGTCAAAATCGCTCCCGAGAAGGACCGGGGATTCGATCACATTGCCGAGCGAATTTACAATTTTCCGGAAGTCACGAGCTGTTATCTTCTTTCGGGGACGTATGATCTCTTGTTGGTGGTGGAAGGGAAGGATATTCATACCATTTCCCACTTTGTCGCTTCGAAACTGGCGCCCCTTGAGAATGTCCGGGGGACGGTCACGCATTTTCTGCTGAAGAAATACAAGGAAGACGGGGACGTTCTCCGGCAGGCGCAGAAATCAAACCGCCCCGCCATTTCTTATTGACCGGCGGAGGTCTCCCGTGAAAAAGATGGTCCCCGGCCCCTCAAAAGTTGTTACCGGCATTCCCCCCTCCGGGATCCGCGCGTTTTTCGACCTGGTACTGGGCATGAAAGACGTGATTTCCCTCGGGGTCGGAGAGCCGGATTTTGTGACGCCCTGGTCGATTCGCGAGTCGGCGATTTATTCTCTCGAGCAGGGGTATACGTCCTACACGTCCAACTGGGGAATGAAAGAGCTCCGGAAGGCCATTTCGCGTTTCCTGATCGGGCGGCACGGCGTGGATTACGATTATGAAAACGCCGTATTGATTACCGTGGGGGCCAGCGAGGCGACGGACCTGGTGTTGCGGGCCATTTTGAATCCCGGCGATGAAGTCATTATCCCGGATCCCTGCTTTGTTTCCTACGGGCCCTTACGGTTTTGGCGGGAGGGAAGCCCGTGTTCATTCCGACTTCGCTTGAGACGGGGTTCAAAATGTCTCCGGCCCAGATCCGGAAAGCCCTGACGCCCCGCACCAAAGCGATTCTGATCAATTACCCTTCAAATCCGACGGGGGCCTCGTATTCCAGAAAGGAACTTCTCGGCATCGCGGCCGTTGCCCGCGAAAAAAATCTGCTGGTGATCAGCGACGAAATTTACGACGAGCTGACCTACGAAGGGGAACACACGGCTTTCCCTTCGCTTCCGGGGATGAAAGAACGGACGATTTATCTCAACGGATTTTCCAAGGCGTACGCCATGACGGGGTGGAGGATCGGTTATGCCTGCGGGCCTTCCGAGATCATCGGCGCGATGATGAAAATCCATCAATACAGCATGATGTGCGTTTCGATCACGGGCCAGTTCGCCGCGCTGGAGGCGCTTCGAAGCGGCTTGAAGGAAGCGCAGGAAATGAAAAAGGAATATTTCCGCAGGCGTAATTTCATCGTGGAGGAGCTGAACCGGATCGGACTCACCTGCCATACGCCCGAAGGCGCCTTCTATGTTTTCCCTTCCGTGAAGAAAACCGGCATGAACGGGGTGGAATTTGCGACCCGGCTTCTCAAGCGGGAAAAGGTCGCCGTGGTCCCCGGCATTGCGTTCAGTCCCCGCGCGGCGGACCATCTCCGGTTTTCCTACGCGACGGCGTTTGACGATATCCGGGAAGCGCTTCGCCGGATCGAACGTTTTCTTTCCGTCAAATCCTGATTTCCGAAAGGAGAGTTTTCATGATTCTCAGAGACCGTATTTTTCTGGCCATCGGTATTCTTCTGATCGATCTATGCGTTTTTTTCATTCCTCTGATTGCGGTGCTTTTAGCCTATATTTTGATTGCCCGCCCGGTTTGGTTTCGCGATTGGACTACCCGTCTTTACGCAGATTAATCATTGTTTGCTCAAAAAAATCCTTTTCTAGCCATTCGATAGTATTTTGCCTCAAGCTTAATCCCGAATAAGGTATTTCATGCTTGTTTTTACGGAGTTTTGTGAAGTAAGTCCTTATGGACATTAAATTTGGAAAAATCCAAATTGCATGGTAAACTTTACAAAGGCAGGAGAATTCCAACGCTCGTGAGTTGATAGGCAGCGTAAACTGTTTATTTATAAATGGTTACAGTATACGATTTCATATCGGACAATAGAAAGGCGGAGTGATTTTTTTGCCCAAATAATTTAATACTTTTGAAATATTTGTCAGTTAGATTTTAAACGTAGAAAGCGATCACATGCGACTCAAAAAAGCATTCACTCAGATTACAACGGTTCTTACTCTGACTTGTTTTCTGACGACATCTGCCGGGCTGGCATCCCCCGATATGGGAGTCGTCCGGACAGAGACGGAAACGGTTTCTCTTCAGTTGGATGCCATTGGATTACCGCGGGATTTAGGTTTTGTCGACGAAGTCTTTCACGGCGTCCGCCCCGAAAAGGTTCTTTTGGTTCAGGACGCCCATTGCAATTTTGACGCGCAAAAGCACATTCAGGAAATTATCCGATATTTTCAGAGCCGCCGGCAGCTCAATTTAGTGGCGTTTGAAGGAGGGGCCGGAGAACTTGATCTCTTGCTGCTGAAAACTTTTCCCCTGCGGGAATCGAAGGAAGAAGTCCTGTTCCGGTACGCGAGGCGGGGGGAACTTTCCGGCGTGGAACTTGCCGCCGCGCTGAATCCGGAGGACGGTTTTTATTATGCGGTCGAGAACCGGGAGATTTACGAGAAGAACCGGCGGGCCTTTCTCGATGTGTATCGAAATTCCGGAAAATTTTCGGATGTATTGCAAACACTTTTCGATGCGATTGACCGGCTGAGAACGCGATACGATTCTCCCGCGCTCCGGGAGCTTTCGGAGAAAGAAAATCAGGCGGAAGAAAACGCCGAGCAGCTTTTGGATTTTATCGCCTATCTTTCTTCCCGCGCGCGGGAGGAAGGAATTTCTCTCGGCGATTATCCGCTTTTTACCGGGATCAGCGCCCAGGCGGATTTGGAAAAAGAACTTGAACGGGGCGAGAGTCCTAGAAGCGGGCAGGCGCTGGAACTGATTCGCGATGCCCGGGAAAAATTATCCCCCATTCTGACAGGCACGGACCGGGCCGAATTCGGGGCGAAAAATCAGGACTATCAGACCGGGCGCATGTCCTGCCTGGAATTTTTGAAATACCTTACCGGCCTTGCCGCCGCCCGGGGATTGGAATTGAAGAATCAGGAAGTTTTCCTGCCGCTCGTCCGGGAGGTGAAGGAAATCTCCGCGCTGAAAAGCGGGGACTTTTTCCGGGAAATCCGCGCCCTGACCGGCGCGCTGAAGGAGAAGCTCTTCCGGAATGAAGAGGAACGGCTTTTGGACCGGCTTTCCCGTCACGCCTCTATTTTAAGGGACCTCTCACGCCTGGAAGCGGTCCGGGACGATTTTGAATATTATCGGGCTTTTCGCGACGAATTCACGCCCTCCTATTTTGAGGAGACTTTGCGCCGGCTGGGAGAGCCGGTGTCGCTACCCATCGAGCTTTCGGAAGTGGACCGTTTTTACCGGATCGCGCTGGAACGGGACGAAATCCTTTTCGGGAATTTGAGCGATCTCATGCGGAAGCGAGGCGAGGACACGGCCCTTTTTGTGGCCGGGGGATTTCACACGGAAGGGCTGAAGCGGCGTTTCCGCGAAGCGGGAATTTCCTATGCCGTTATTTCTCCCGCGATTCAGGATTTGGGGGACCCCGGGACCTATCTCCGCGTGATGAAAGGCGAGGTGTCCTGGAGGGAAGGCGAAAGACTCCGGCAGGGGCTGGAAGAGAAAATTTCGTCCGGGAATTCCCGGGCCGTCGCGGAACAGCTGAGGAACTGGCGGGCGGCGATCATCAACCGGGCGCTTCGGGAAGGAAAAATCGCCGCGGCCGGGGAATACACGCGGTATGTGGACGCGTTGTCGGAAGCGGTCTCCGGGAAAGCCCTCGAATCGGCGCTTGCGGCGGAAGTCGCTTCGTTAGGGGAAAGCCGCGCTCAATTTTTGGAAGCGGTGACGACGGAATTTTTGACCGAGGCCGTCGGCACGGTGATCGGCGAAGTCGCTTCGGGCGCCCTGTCGGCGGAAGAATTGTCGGCGTTGCTGGAAACCCGCCTTGAGACTTTGCTGGGCGCGGAAACGCTCCGGCAGGCGGGGGAAGAACGGGAGCGATGCGCGGGGGCTCTTGCGCGAATTGAAACATTGAGGGGGAAAATCCGGGAAGAGGTCGGTTTCCTTCGCGATCATCTTTCCGATCTGGAAGCGCTTTATGCCCGGGGTGAAATGACGCCCGAATATTTCAGACGGCTTTTTCTTGATACAAACGGGGACCGGAAAATTCTGGCCCGGTTACTTGCCGTTCCCGAAACGCTTCCTCCCGTGCAGGTTGACGATCCGCTGTTGGAACAACTCGCCGCTTTCGACCGGGAAAAATTGATTCAGGCCAAGATTGATACGGCGGAGAAACTCCTTGGGATCAAGGACGAAGAGGCTCTTCAGGCGGTCGACGAGACATTCAGGAGCCTGAAGCCCGATGCGTCTCTGGAAGAGAAACTCGCTTATCTCGAAAAAGCCATCGAACTTCGCGGGGAATCCGCGGTTCCGGCGGTTCAGGCCGCCTCTTTGGGGAACGGCGGGAAAAATAACCGGGGCGCGGGCCGGAAATCCCTTCCGACCGATACCGAAATCCGCGAGGCCGGCGAGATTTTCTGGGAGGGGATGCGCGAAATGCTCAGGCAGATTGATATGCGGGCGGAGCGTTTCGTGGGCGGCAGTGTCCTGGGGGACATCATGCGCTATATCCGGACGTACCGGATGTATTACCTCCATTCCGCGGAACTTGTAAACAATGCCAAGGAGATCTCGGGCGAACGGCTCAATGCCGGAGTCTTTCCCGACGGCCGGAAAATCGAGGATCTCGGCCTGGTTTCGGGCGAAACCGTTGAGCGGGTGCGGGTCGTCAAAAAAGTGCTGGCCCGGAAAACCATCGCCCGTATAACCGGTCATGATCCCGTGCTGGAAGAAAAGGTGCTTCGCGCCGCGGAGAATTATTCCCGGGAGAAATTCAATATTCCCGTCGTGAAGACCACGATACCGGAAGAGATTGTGCGGTTTTCGGTCAGCCTTTTGACGCAGGAGGCCAACCGGTTTCTCAAGGAATTGCTTGAAGGCCCCATGGAGGCGCTTGAGGCGCTTCCGTTGGAAACTCAGGAGAAGCTTCTGGATGTCGCGGGCAATGTTTACGACCGCGATACGCTGGTTGCCGAAGTCCGCAAGGCCGGAAATGTTCTGCCCCGCATTGAAATCGTAAGAACGGCAGAGGGGGCGGTGACCCGGATTGTTTTGCAGGGGCCTTTCGGGGATTACCGGGGACGAATCATGCAAAGGCTCACCGGCCTTTCCGATTTGCTCGGCCTGCCCCTGTATATCGGAGAGGACGGGGAAACGGGGATACGGATTTCGATTTCAGAGGTGGGACGGGACACGGCGATCGATTTTGTATTTGATCATTTCGACGATCTGTTGAGGCGCATGGATTATCATGCCGGGGAGATTGATGCGGCCCAAAGCCGGATGATTCTACTCGCGGACGTCGAAGGCGTTTTATTCCGGGACGGGCCGGGAGCGGATTTGCTTCAGGGGAGCATGGCCCGGTCCGTGACGAAAGAAGCGCTTTTGTCCTATCTCGAAGCGGGCGGACTTTTGATGCTTTTTTCCGATGAGGAAGCGGGAGAAGTTTTTAAAAGGCTGACTTTGGAAGGAGCGGATGTCCCTTCCGAAATTTCCGGGACGGGAATCCCTGCCCGTCTGAGGAAACAATTGATCGTGATCAGCAACGATTCGGCGATTATGAGTACGTTTCGTTCGGACGGCAGGATGTATGAAATGCGGGAATACCGGCAGGGGGCTCTTCGGCGGATTCAACCGGCAAAAAAAACGCCGGCGGGAAGAGTGCATGCGGCCTATCTCTGCGGGAATTGTGATCCTTCGAGGAAGGATTATCCCGCGCTGAAAAAAATGGGGACCGGTTGGGCGGTGCTGGTTTCGGAAAACGCGCCCGAGGGCCCTGAGTTTCAGCGGAATTATCTCGGGTACGGGGAGACCGGCGCGGCGGCGTTTTTGGAAGCCGCGACGGAAGCCGCCCGTGAATTAAAGAACCTGAATCCGGAGGAACGCATTCTGTTCGCGCGGAAAAATCTGGAGCCGATTATCGCGCGCGCCCGGGAAATTCTTGCCGCTCAATCTTTGGGGGAGGGTTCGTCCGCTTCGGACGTTTCTTTTCTTTTCGATCCGGCCACCGACCCGGCCCGCATCGACGCATGGCTGGAGGATGAAAGCCGGCCGAGCCCGTTTTTAACGTCAGCCTACGGATCGATGCAGTTTGTCCGCATTGCCCCCGGAAGTCTCGTCCTTAAAATCCTGAATCTCTCCGCGACGTATTTGTCGGAGAAAGAACAGCTCGGCATTCTTTTCAATCCGCTGGTCCGTCCGTTTTATTCCCTGGCGCGCCGTTATTTTTCTCCGGAGACGTGGTTTTTTTGGAAAGAACAGATCAAGAGGGTGATCGCGTTTCTGGGACTGGCAAAAGTGGACCGGTCGCTTGTTTCGGCCCGGGGGACGGTCCTTGCCGATCAGTTTTTCCAAAGCCGTCCGGATTATCCCGTCAAAATCAGGATTGTCCACCCCCGGAATCCCGGGACCGTCGCGAGGATTCATCAGATCCCCAATCATTTGATTGCGAACGACGCTTTGTGGGTGCTTCAGAGTTATGTTCCGCGGGAGACGTTTGTTAGGGAACGAATTCTTCAGGCCGTCCGGGACGGCGAAGTTCAGGAGGCCGGGAAGATCATCACGGGGGCGATCGGGCATCTTTTCTCGGCGTTGGCTCCGCTGGGCGTGATGGACATTGATGAAGGGATTCAGATCTTCGAGAACATGGCTTTGACGGATGCCGGAGCGTATGCCCTCGTTGACTGGGACGCGGTGACGGACGATACGGAGAAGATCCGTCAGTTTATGGCGAAAAAAGAATCGCAAATCGCCGACATTGTTTATTTTCGAAGCAAAAACCCTTCTTTCAAGAAAGCCCTCGAAGCCGCGATAAGACGGAATCCCGCCAATAACGTGGCGCATAACGCGTTGGGGTTTTACGATAACCTGCCGGCGGATGCCGCGGAAAGTCTGGCGGAAATATTTCTTGGGGAAGTCAGCCGGAATTTTAACGTAAAGAATTGGGAACGGGTCAGCGCGCAAGGGGCCTCCTTAGGCGAGAGAGAGGAAAGACGGAGACCCGTCGTGCGGCCGGCGGAGAGAAAATCGGAAGAGACGCGGAAACCGCCTCTGATCGGCCGGATCATCGCCGGAATCCTGGGAACGGCTACGGCCCTTGCGCCTTTTGCGATCCCGGTTTATCTGAAATGGAAAGAAGTCGAGCCGGCTTATCTTCAGTCAAAAATTCCGGAAGTATTTTCCGACACCGCTGTTTACCGGATCCCATTTGATATCCAGATTCTTCCGGTTTTTCTCGCCAGCGTCGGGATTGCCGCAGTGACTGCCGCGATTCTTCAGATTCCCAAAATGCTTGCCTGGCTGGCATCCGCTTGGAAGAAAAAAGGCCCGGAGGGTTTTGTGGCGGCTTTTCTCGCGTCCGCGTTAATTGTTACCGTTCCGTTCCTTTTCGTGAATTACATTGCGGATCATTACAACACGATTGCGATCCGGCAGCAGAGCAAACAGCTCTGGGCTATGGCGCATCAGACATTAATTGTTTTCGGGGCGGCGGAATTTGTCCGGGCGGTTTTCAACCGCGGACTGTTGTTCTCCTTGGGCGAACCCCGGTATCGGAATCGCTATATCGCGCGCGGAATTTTAGGGATTGCTCTCGGCGTGATCATGATTGTCACGGGTTTTTTCGCTTCCAACCGGGCGATTGACCGCTTTTTGGAGCGCGCCGGGAGCGATCAGAATCTTCCCCGAAGCGGCGCTTTTGTATGGGACCGGCTCGGCGAACGGGAGGCGTTAAAAGATTCCACGCTGGGAGTCCGGTACGGGGGCCAGGAAAGGAAGGGGTATATCTGGCTCCGGGGGTTTACCGGGCGTATGGCAAACCGCGACGGGCTTTACGCAAGGGCTGACATCAGAGGGCTATACGATGTGGGACTCGGGGGCGGAGTGAATTTGAATTTTACGCAAGGGCATCTTGGCGTTAAAGAACAAAGATTTTTGGATGCTTCAATCAATTTGTTTGGGGACGGAGCTTTATTCGGCACTCTTTCAAGAACGGAACCCGATTTGTATCAGCGTTTATATGAAAACGCCGAGCAGAATGTCGAAGGAGGAGCCGGAGTTTTTAAGCAGCCTTTTGGTACGAATATTGTGGCGCAAACCGGCAGAAGTTTGGAAGGATTTTGGGAATTAGTCGAGGAAGTAAACAAAGGTTGGCACGATCCCGTTATTGCCGGCAGGCGCTACGCGGATGTCTTGGTTCATCAGACGAACGGCGTCGAAACACTGACTGATTTGCAGAGATGGAATTGGAATGAGCGGACTGCGGCGAGAGGATATGCCAGCGATGTGATGGAGGCATACCGGGTGGTTGCCGATCCGGAAAATTCAAACCGCCAAGCTTTGATAATTATGCAGGCTGAGGCGAGGCGGAAATGGAAGCTGGCCGGCCGTGAAATTCCGCCGGAGAAGCTTCCGGGGCGGAGGTTTTTGGCAAGCGCCCGCGGACGTTCTCTGGGGGAGGAATTGGAGCAGGGAGGCATTTCTTCCGTTCTGGCCCGGTTTATCGAAATCCGGGCCCAACGCGCAACCGATCCTTCGTTTTCCCTGTTGGGGCCGATGGATCGGAGAACCGCTATTAAGCTGATGATCGGCGGCTTGTTTGGGATCAAGGGGCTGATCGAAGGCATGGCGACGGCCCAGCCGGCGGTGCCGCCGCTTCCGGATCAAACTCAGGAAAGGGCGGCTGCGGCGACGGTCCAAAGCATGAACGGCATCGCGGATCAATATTCAAACGGCGTGTTTTTTCTCACGGATTCCGGCACCCGCCTGCCGTTGGACGTGATGCGGGTGAATGATGACGGGACCCTTTCCGTTTTTCGGCATGCCAACGGAGTCGAAGATCTCAAGACTTCTCCTTCCAATATCGGGGCAAGGCTGGCCGCGATTGTTTCGGCGCTCGGTGATCTGGAAAAGAAGACGGATCCCGACTGGGAGGCAAAAATTAGGCAACTGACGAGCGACACCAACCGCATCCTCATGTTTCTCGAAAAGGCCCGGACCGTTGAAAATTTTTATTACCGGTATTACTGGCTCCATCCGTCCCAGCGGGAGGCGAACGGGATGCCGCGTCCGGATCCGGCTTCCGAGATTTCTTCCGTCGACAACGCGAATCTGACCGCGGGCATGATCGCTGCCGCGGCTTTTTTTGAAAAACGGGTGCCGGACTATTCCAAACGGTTTCTGAATTTGATCCGGAAGCAGAACTACCGGGTCTTTTATGATCCGGTCCGCGGTCTCATGACGCACGGGTTCCGTCCGACGCTTTTGGGCAGGCAGGGAGAAAATCTGCCGAATCATTACGATCTCTTTTTTACGGAAGGCCGCCTGCTCGCGTTTCTCGGCGTGGTTTTGAGCCCGAACGAAACGGTCAGAGGAGAACTTTTGTCGGCTTGGGACAATTTACAGTTCGATTCCTGGGGAGGCAGCCTGTTTGAATATTTGTTCGCGTCCGTTTTCCTGGATGAGCCCATGCACGGCGCGGATTTCCTGACGGGCGCGATGCGTTATGCCGTTTCCGTTGAACGGGCTTCCGCCCGGAACGGATTTTGGGGACGCGCGCCGGCTTACGACGAAGGAGGGAATTACCTGGGCGCGCCTTTCGGCAATCCGGTGCTGGGAATGAAAGGAAATGCCGCGCCGGAAATCGTCGCTCCTTACGCGTGGGGGCTCGCGGCGCCGTTTGATTTTCAGGGGGTGAATGACCAATTCCGGAGATTGGCCGCGGAAGCGCCCGGCTTTTTTTCTTCTCAGGCCGGCGGAAGGGATTCGTTTAATCCGACGGCGGGACGCTATCCGTCGCTTGCGCTTTCCTGGGACACGGACTTGACCGCGCTGGGGCTTCGGCATGCGCTGGAACGCCTTCGGGGCGGAATAACCGCGTCGGATTATTTCTGGAGAGGGCTTTCGCTTTTGGGAGAGGGAAAAGTCGCTTTGGGCGAGAGGCTTTTGGGCAAGGGAACCGAGAGGGCGAGCGAAAATATTTTGGACGCGTCCGAGGTCGGGTATCGAAACGTCGGAAATGTCCGCGTGACCGAACCGGAAGGCGAAACGCCCGCCAGGCGATTTGCTTATGACACGACGGCCGGCGGCGCTTTCAACGCTCAGGTTTACGAACAAGGCGTTGACGCGAGGGGATATGATATTTTAGAACTCGAAGCCCGGAGGGTCGGCGGACAGCCGGTCCCGAAAAAATTCCGGATCGAAATCAAGAAAGAAGGGTTCCCGGACCGCGTTTTGGAGGCTTTCGGGGAGGCGATCGGCAACGGCTGGACGAAAATCCGGATCCCGCTTTTTAAGGACCGCTGGCCTGAGGCGGAAAAGCAGGCTTTGATCCGCGAAATCGTGATAGCCTTCTGGCCCGGGGCCGATCAAGTCGGGACCGAAGCGGTTCGGGGGGCGTTGGACATCCGGGGGATAAGATTTGTTTCGAAACCGCAGGGTGCTTCTCTGGGGGCTGAGACGCCCGAAGCGTTTGCGAAAGAAATCGCTTTGTTGATTTTAAATGCGGTGAGGGAAAATTATCACCGGATTTCGCGGGAACAACAGGGGGTTGAGGCTGCGAATGTCGCGTATGAAATTATTCGGAATCCCGCTTTACTTGCCCGGGAAATCATCGAACGCCTTCCTTCCGAGGCACCTTATCTTCGGAATGAACAAGACCGCGAAGCGATTGCGTTCCGGATATTGGACCGTATTTTGGGGGACCACGCGATTAACCAGTCCCAGTTCCGGGACGTCTACGCCGAAAGCTTAAGCGGGCAATTGCGGGGAACTCCGGGCAGTTATCGGCCTTACGATGTTTCCCGTTTTGGATCTTCCCTGGAAGCTTTGGCTTCGCTATGGTCGCTTGAGCCCGCTGAAAGGGAAAAGAGGGGGACGGAATTAGCGGAAGGGATTCTTTCGAGCAGCAAACATTCGAAGCAGGAGGCTGCGGATTTGGCCGCGGGCAGCCGGCTCTTGCAGGAAATGCTTAAAACGGAGGGAGTTCGGGCGGAAAAACTCGGGAAGATTTTTTCAGGGCCGGAACTGATGGCCGAAGGCAAAGTGCAGCAGTTGCATGAAATCATCGGGAGCCATGTCCAGTCAGCCAACCCTTGGCACGATTCTTCCTCGACGATTTTGGCGGGAAGGTACCGCTGGGGGGATACTCACTGGGGGCTTCATTTTTATCCCCATTCCTATCAAATTGACCAATTGATGAGTTCTTTTTCGAATTGGCTTTACCTTCAAATTTTAAATTTGGATGAGGTGTACCAAAAGGCTTGGAGGGGGCATGTGACGCCTCAGAGTGAAGGGATGATCCACCCGGCAATTTTGCTTGCGGCCAAGGCGTACAATCGTTTTGTCGAAATCCATCCGTTTGAAAACGGGAACGGCCGGGTCGCTACTTTAATCGCGGATTATGTTTTGCTCCGTTACGGATATCCTTCGTATATTCCCGCAAAAGAGAACCTTAGCCAATTGGTCCGGATCGGCCGTTTTGGGGAGTTTGATTATGACCTGCTGACGCAGCCTTATATTCTTTGGGGGGCGACTCAACCGGTGGACGAAGAACGGGCGGCATTTTTTACGGATCAAATCCTCGCGCAGGCGGGCATCCCGGTCGGCGCGTCTCTGGGAGGAGAACCGGTTACCGCGAAAGAGACGGTCCGGGCGGACGAGACCCGGCAAACCGGGAATTTCCGGCAGTTCATTTTGAACCTTCTGGATGAAAAATACGGAACCGAGCTTTCTTCCGCACGGGCGGACGGCGGGGCCGCGGTCGAATTTTTCTTCGCTCCCGGTACGGACCGGGCGGAAATCCTGAAGGCCCTTGAAGTGTTTCTGGCCGGTCGGTTGGACGAATACGCCGGCAAAATAAAGGAAAGGGAGCGGGCGCTCTTGCCCGATTTCGAGACCCTGGCGAAAGAAATTCTTTTTTCCGGGCTTGACCGGGAGAATTTCTCCTCGGTCCTGAGGAACGCAAAACCGGATCTGACGGACGGCGAGATTCAGTCGGCGATTGCGGATATCGAAGGAGCCTTGGGGAACGCCGCGATTACGGCGGCTGCCGCGCAATCCGAAGACGGGCGGGGTGTCGGAACGGTTATTCAGGAACTGGCCGCGGCTCCGGAGGAATATCTCAGGGCTTTCAACCGGCTTGCGGAGGGATGGAATCTCCGGGGGATGGTTTTGTCCGAAGAAGGTCCGCGGGGGACGGCCGAAGGGAACCTGATGCTTGCGGTTCATATCGAGAGCCTTCCCCAGGAATTACAGCCCGTATTTGTGCACGCCCTGCTGCAGCGTCTCGGAGAAAGAGGCACACTCTTCCTGATTTATCCCCGTAAAGCGGGGGCGGATGAACGGATACGGATTTTCACGGGATTTCTGACGCCCCAGGAGAAAGCCAAGGTGATTTTGCGGCCTTATGTCGAGGGAACGCCGCTTCCGTTTTCAACCGTCGCCAGCCGGATGCGCCAGGCCGGAGCGGGGGTGGGCCGCGCGGTGGTGATTCCCGCTTTTGACGAAGGGATGCCGGAGTCCTTTGAACGGTCCGGTCCGGTCAACTTTTTTGAATTCAACGCGGCCGGAGTCCCCGGGAATATCCCGGACATCGTATTTTCCATGATTCTGGCCGGAGGGGAAAATCCCGAACTGCTTAAAGATATGCCGCCGGATGTGCTGGCCCAAAAGCCGGTGGGGGGGCAAGGGCATCTGTTTGCCTTCAATTTGGTGGCGTTGGCCGCTTCACTGGGAGACGAAATCAAGCGTCTGCGCGTCATCGAACAAGCCGCGTAAACGAACATCGGACTTGCGGGGTTCATGCTTCTAATCGTGAAATTTCAGACTTAAAGTTCGGCCAATCTACTTCCGCGACCGGCGACCCGACCTTGCTTTTACTGGGAGCTAGTGCCGAAAAAAGATTTTCGGCCGGTTCGTCCGCTCCAGCGGCGGCCGACCGCCTGCGCTCTCACCGTTTGGACCTGGGCTTTGCCCCGGACCAAGCTCCAAACGGTTGCGAGAGCTCGCTTCAGTTAGATTTGCCGAACCGAAAAGATCTTTGCTTTAAGCACATAACGACTTATGCATTGTTACTTAAGGCGGCGTCGAGTCCGCCATGGGAACGGTAATATTTTTTGGATTCCGTGTTTCCCAAACATTCATTTTCGCTATCCGCGCCGATTCTCTATGCTATAATGAAATCCTGTTTTGAAAAATTTTAGGAGAAAAACGATGAGCGCCATCATTTCGATTATTCTCGGGGGCGGACACGGGAAAAGATTGTTCCCTCTGACGCGGGACCGGGCCAAGCCGGCCGTTCCGATCGGGGGCAAGTACCGTCTTGTGGACATCCCCATTTCCAATTCCCTCAATTCCGGCGTGAAAACGATCTTTGTCCTGACCCAGTTCAACTCCGTTTCGCTTCACCGGCATATTTTGAACACCTACCGCTTCGATTATTTCAACGACGCGAGCGTCGAACTGCTCGCGGCGGAACAGACCCTCGCGACGACCGACTGGTTTCAGGGGACGGCCGATGCCGTGCGGAAACATTTTGACCATTACCACATCCAGGACGAAGACGAGGTGATGATTCTTTCGGGGGATCATTTGTACCGCATGGATCTGCAGAAAATGATTCGCCGCCTCCGGGAAACGAACGCGGATTTTGTCGTGGCGGTGGCGCCGGTCAAGAAAACGGAAGTCCGTCATTTCGGGATTTTAAAGATGAATCCCGAGGGGCGCATCATCGCGTTCAAGGAAAAACCCAAAACCGTCACCGCGGAAGACAGCTACGAGGGGAAGTTTCTCGCTTCGATGGGGATTTACGCTTTTCGCGCCAGGGTGCTCAAGAAAATTCTCGAGGGGAACGAAAGCGATTTCGGGCGGGAAGTGATTCCCAATTCGATTCTGCGCTATCACGCTCAAGGGTATGTGTTCGAAGGATATTGGCGGGACATCGGAACGATCGAAAGTTTTTATGAAGCCAATCTCGAGCTTGCGGCGCAGAATCCCCCGTTCAGTTTCGTATCGGCCTCGGAGCGGATTTACACGCACCCCCGTTTTTTGCCTCCTTCCCGCGTGATGGGGGCGAAAATCGATAATTCCCTCATTTCCGAGGGGAGCCTGATCCGGGAATCGGAGATCTCGCGGTCGATTGTCGGGTTGCGGTCCGTGGTCCGGCGGAATACGGTGATCTGCGATTCGATCGTCATGGGGGCCGATTTTTTTGAGGAAAAACCCCTGAAAGACGGGGTCCCCATCGGAATCGGCCCCGGGTGCCATATCGAAAAGGCCATTCTGGACAAAAACGTGCGGATCGGGGCGCGGGTCCAGATCACGAATCCGAAAAAGCTCAAAGATTTCGACGGAGAAAATTATTTTATCCGCGACGGGATCGTCGTGATTCCCAAAAACGCGGTGATCCCTTCCGGAACCATCATTTGATCAGAATGTCTTGAAAGGTCTTTCAGCGCAGTTAGAAACCGCCGCCGGGCTTTATGAGAAGGCCTGCCGCTCTTCCGCTCCCCTGGACCGGGTTCTCTCGAATTTTTTCCACGAACAACGCCGCCGTTTCGGATCCAAGGAAAGACGTTTGATTTCCGATTGCGTCTTCGGCATGTTCCGGCACAAGCTTTTGATCGAAGACTGGATCCGGGAGCTCGAACCGGACGGTCCTTTTTTCCGGGCCGCGTCGGCGCTCGCGTGCGAGGGGATGATCAACGCGGAAGGCTTCCGGAATTTCATAGAGCCTTCCTGCGCCGAAAGACTTTATCGGGCGTTGACGGCAAGGGAACCTGCTTCGGTTTTCGGGGCGGATCAGACGGCGGAGAAATTTTCCCTGAAATATTCTTTCCCGCTTTGGTTGGTCAGGAATTGGATGAATCGTTTCGGGGAATCCGAAACCGGAGAGCTGCTCGGCAGCCTGAATGAGCGCGCTCCGTTTGTCCTCCGGGCGAATCCGTTGAAGGCAGGTCGTCGGGAAGTCATGGAAATTTTGCTCCGGCAGGGGCATGAGGTCTCAGCGACGGAGCTTTCCCCGTTGGGGATTCGGGCGGGAAAGCGTTTCAATGTTTTTGAAAGCCCCGAATTCAAAGAAGGGTTTTTCGAGATTCAGGACGAGGGGAGCCAGATGATTGTTTTGGAGGCCGGTCCCCGGCCGGGCGAAATCTTCTGGGACGCGTGCGCCGGGGGAGGCGGGAAAACGCTTTTGGCCGCCGCGTTGATGAAAAATTCCGGGAGAGTGATTGCTTCCGATATCCGGACGGGAAAACTGGAAGAGCTCCGGGAGCGCGCCAAGCGGGCGGGGGCGTTCAATATTGTTTCGGGCAGTGTCCGGGAACTGGAAAAGAAAAAGATGCTCTCCGCCGGAGTGGACCGGCTTTTGATCGACGCGCCGTGCTCCGGGACGGGGACGCTGCGGCGGAATCCCGATCAAAAGTGGCGGCTGACGGAAGAAATCATCGTGCAATTTCGGGAAAATCAGCTTAAAATCTTGGAAGATTATTCGCCTCATCTCAAACGGGGCGGGGTCCTGATCTATGCGACTTGCTCGCTTCAGGCGGAGGAAAACGAAGAAGTGATCGGGTCTTTTCTGGAGCGGCATCCGGATTTCGGCCGGGAGGGAGGGGATAAACGGTTTTTCCCGCACCGGGACGGCACGGACGGTTTTTTTGTCGCGAAACTTTTAAAGCGACCATGAATCATGGCGGTGAAAGGAGGAAATTTATGCGGCGGATGAAAGGGAGGGTGTTCTGGAGTTTGCTTTTGGCGGGGATTTTGCTTGCGTTGCCTCTGACGGTCTGGGCTCAGGCATCGGAGGATAGCGCGGCGGTGCTGGAAGGGACTTATTCGGAGAAAATTTCGGACAAGCTGGGCCGCGGAGTCGAAAATCTGTTTGTCGGATGGCTTGAGATCCCTTATGAAATCAGAAAAGTCTCCAAGGAAAAAAATGCCTGGCAGGGCGCGACCGTCGGCTTCGGCAAGGGGATTGCCTATACGGTGGGGCGGATGGCAACGGGTGTTTATGAAATCGTGACATTCCCTTATCCGCAGGAACCCATTTTCCCGCTGATGGACAGCTGGGATTGGTAACCCGATTTTTTTAAACGGAGGGATTTTTGACGGGAGAAGGCATGGTTACGAAAGAGAAAGTGATCGAATCGATCAAGCAGTGTTATGATCCGGAAATACCGGTCAATGTTTACGATCTGGGGCTGATTTACGACGTGAGCGTCAAGGAAGACGCGGTGAATGTTTTGATGACGCTGACGACTCAAGGATGCCCCATGGCTCAGCGAATCCCCGAGATCGTCCGGCAGCGCATTCAGGACGATTGCGGGACGACCCGGGTCACCGTCAATCTGGTGTGGGACCCGCCCTGGTCTCCCGAAAAGATTACGCCGGAAGGACGGAAAATCCTTCACTTGGACGACTGATCCGTCTTTTTTTATGGCGGACGCCCGCGAATTATACGCGAAGGCTTTGGAAGAATACCGGCGGGATCGCTTGAAAGAAGCGATCGCGCTGCTGGAAGATTGCCTCCGGCTGGACCCCGGTCTCGGGGATGCCCGCGAAGCCTTGGGGCTTCTTTATTTCCAGGAAAAGAGAACCGACGATGCCATTGCCTGCATGCGGGAACTCGCCGGACTGGATCCCGGAAATATCATGGCGCACGCCAACCTTTCCCGTTTTTATGCGGCGAAAGGACTTCTCGAGGAAGCGGAACGGGAGCAGGCGGAATCGAGGAGACTTTCCTGGAAAGCCGAGCTTCGGATGAAAACGTCCGAACCGGAATCGTCCGGTGATTCCGGACAAGCGGAAACGGTTTTACGGCAGAAGATCGAAACTTACCGGAAAGTCATCGAACTCGATCCCAAGGATGTCTTGGGGTATTTCAGCCTGGGGACGGCTTATCTGGAAGGGAAACGGCACGAAGAAGCCCGGGAGGTTTTCGAGAAAGCGGCGGGGGTGAATCCGGATCATTCTCCTTCCTACCTGGGATGGGGGCAGGCGCTCGAGGCTTTGGGGCGTCGGGCGGAAGCCTTGGAAGTTTACCGGCGCGGGATTCCCGTCGCGGAACGTTCGGGAGACATGATTCCCCTCAAAAAAATGCAAGCGCGGGCCGAAAAGTTATAAAATTTTCCCGGGGGCCTCTCCGTGATCAAAATCAAAAAATGGCATGAATGGCGGGTCTCTCCCGCAAAAGCTTCCGAGATTCAAAAAACACTTCGCCCGCGGGTGTCCCTGACGAACGCGTTCCGGGATGTTTCCGAAATCGGTTTGCTGGCCGGATGCGATATCGCGGTTGATCCCGGAAAGGGAATGGCCTACGGAGCGGTCGCGGTATACGAGTTTCCCGGCCTTCGGGAAGTTGAGCGAAAAACCGCCGTCGGCCGGCTGACCTTCCCCTATGTCCCCGGGCTTCTCGCTTTTCGCGAAGCGCCCGTTCTTCTGGAAGCGATCGCGGCATTGGAGCATGAGCCGGATCTTTACATTTTTGACGGACAGGGAATCGCTCATCCGCGGGGGATGGGGATCGCGAGCCATCTCGGACTTTTTCTCGAGAAGCCGGCGATCGGGTGCGCGAAGTCGAGACTTTGCGGGATGTACCGGGAGCCGGGCCTTCGGGCGGGAGATCATTCCGTCCTCCTGACGCGGGAGGGGGAAAGAATCGGGTCCGTTTTGAGGACTCGGGATCGCGTGAAGCCTGTTTTTGTCTCGCCCGGACATCTAATCGATTTTGGGGCCTCCGCGGAGATTATCCTGAAAACAACGGACGGGTACCGCATTCCGAAACCGACCCGCGAGGCGGACCGTTACACGAAAATTTTAAAACGCGAATCGGCCGTACGAAACCGAAAAACCGGATTTACCGGCCCTCGGGCTTGATGTGCAGGTAGCCGCTGTTTTTCCGGAGGGTCTCCGAAAATTCGACGGCGGGAAGCGGGCGGCTGTATAAAAATCCCTGGACCGCGTCGCAGGAAAGCGATCTTAAAAAGTTAAGCTGCTCCTCCGTTTCCACCCCTTCCGCGACGGCCTGCAAGTCAAGGCTGTGCGCCATCCCGATAATGGCGGTGGTGATTGCCGCGTCGTTCAGGTCCGTCGTGATGTTTTGGACGAAGGAGCGGTCCACTTTCAGGACGTCGATGGGAAAGCGCTTCAGATAGCTGAGGGAGGAATAGCCCGTGCCGAAATCGTCGACCGAAAGCAGAATCCCCATGTCCTTTAATTTCTGAAGGATCGAAACGGCGTATTCCGGGTTGTGCATGACGGACGATTCGGTGATTTCAAGCCCGAGATGGGACGAATCCAGGGCCGTTTCCCGGAGTTTTTCCGCCACGAGCTCGGTCAGGTCCGTCTGATGGAATTGGCGGGCCGACAGGTTGACGGTGACGCGAATCGGCGGCAGCCCTTCCTCGAGCCAGGTCTTGCATTGGGCGCAGGACGATTGGATGACCCATTCGCCCAACGGGACGATCAATCCGGTTTCCTCGGCGATGGGGATGAATTCGGACGGGGGGATCAGTCCCAGTTCCGGCTGATACCAGCGAAGCAGGGATTCCGCCCCGATAATGCGCTCGGTGTCGATGTCGATCTGGGGCTGATAGTAAAGAATGAATTCTTTCCGGTCGATCGCGGTCCGAAGCCGGCCTTCGAGTTCGATGCGTTTTCCGGATTTGGGATCCAGAGACTGCTGATAGAAACTGTAGTTGTTGCCGCCGAGGTCTTTGGCCCGGCGGAGGGCGGCGTCCGTATTTTTGATCAATGCCTGGATGTCCGCGCCGTCCTTGGGAAACAGGCCGACGCCGATGCTGGCCGTCAGGAAAAGCTTCTGGCCGTTCAGGGAAATCGGCTGCGCGAGCGTGTTCAGGATGCGCATCGCGATTTTGGCGGCGTCCTGTTCGGTTGAAATCCCGTTTAAGATCACGGTGAATTCGTCTCCGGCAAGACGGGAGGTCGCCTTGCTTTCCCGGACACAGGCCTTGATCCGTCGCGCGACGACCTGCAGCAGAAGATCTCCCGTCGAATAGCCGAGCGAATCGTTGATGAGTTTGAACCGATCGATGCCGACGAACAGCAGGGCCAGACTCTGGCCGATGCGCTTTGCCTGGAGCAGGGTATGTTCCAGTTCGTTATAAAAGGACTGCCGGTTGGGAAGGTTGGTCAGGGCGTCGTGATAGGCGATGTGCCGTTCGATTTTTCGGGCTTCTTCCAGCGCCTTGACCATCCGGTAATGTTCCGTGAAATCCCGCAGGGATACCAGGTTGAGTTTCTCTCCGTCCCACTCCACTTCGGAAGTCTGTACCTGCAGGATTCTTTTCTTTCCCTCTTCGAGGTCAACGGTGATCTCGAAAGGCTCGCTGTTCAGAGGATATTCGAAAACCGTTCCGGCGATATTTTCCGCTTTCGGGCCTAGGAGGGATTCGGCGACCGGATTGAGGAATCTGACGATCTTTTCCGAATCGAGAATGATGATGCCGTCCGAATTTTGGGCAAGTAAGCGGTATTGATTTTCTTTTGCCTGGAGTTGTTGGGCGTGATACTGGGATTCGGCAAGTTTGATGGAGTAGCGAATGGACCGGGAAAGGAACGAGGCGTTCAGCTGCTCTTTCGTCAGATAATCCTGGGCGCCCTGCTTGAGCGTTTCAATGGCCAGGGCTTCGTCGTCCAGTACCGTGATGACGATAATGGGGGTTTGAGGGCTTTGCGCTTTTATTTTTACGACGGTTTCAATCCCCCGGCTGTCGGGAAGAGTCAGGTCCAAAAGAATGAGATCGACTTTGCTATGCGCCAAATAATTCAGACTGTGTTGAAGGGATTCGGCCCATTCGACTCGAAGGGATTTAAAATTCATCCGTGAGAGTATTTCTTTGGTCAGAAAAACATCGTCCGGATTGTCTTCCACTAATAAAATCGTAAAGTCTTTGTGATTCAGCGCCATCGCTCTGCTTTCCCAGCTTCCTTTATAGTATCGTGACTCATCGTTCCGTTATTTTTCACCGGCGCTCAATTTCCCGTTGCGAGCGTCTGAAAAAGTTTTCTTTTCTAATAATGGCCCAACTTTTTTCGCAGTGCTTTAATCAATAGATACAATTCTGCCTTTTTGCTCGCTGATCAAAGTATATAGCAAGTTTTTACTTTTTGCAAGTTTTTACTATGTTTTTATCTATTTTTAGTATTTTTAATCATGAATTGATCATTTTTGATAATCAAATATATAAATATGATAAAAATAGATCAAATTAAGGATTTTTTTGTTGATCGCTTAAGGTATTAGGATGTTTCCAATTCCTTACGTTTTCAAAAGCCAGGGAAGGATTTTAAATAGAGATTTTTTCGCACTTGATACTCAAAATGATATACTTCGCTCAAAGGTTCTTTTATGAAAACCGGTGATTTAGGGACATTTCTCACTCATTTTACGCGGGAAGGGGAATTGTATTCGAAACTTCCCGACGGGAAAGTTCAATGTTTTTCCTGCGGGCACCGATGCCTGATTTCCGAAGGAGAATCGGGGATTTGCCGGGTTCGTTTCAATCAAAAAGGGGCGTTGCGGGTTCCGGCAGGGTATGTCGCGGGCCTTCAGGCGGATCCGGTCGAAAAGAAACCTTTTTACCACGTTCTTCCGGGCGCAAAGGCCCTGAGCTTCGGGATGCTGGGTTGTGATTTTCATTGCCCGTATTGTCAAAATTGGCTGACATCCCAAACGCTTCAGGACGCGCGGGCCGGGATTTTGCCCGAAACGATCCGCCCGGAAGAAATCATCGAAATCGGGAAGAAGTACCGGGCAAAGATTGTCACCAGCACCTATAATGAACCTTTAATCACCAGCGAATGGGCCGCCGAAATTTTTGATTTGGCCAAGAGGGAAGGGTTTCTGACCGCCTATGTCTCAAACGGGAACGGGACGCCCGAGGTTTTGGATTATCTGCGACCCCGGCTCGATCTTTTCAAGGTGGATCTTAAAAGTTTCAGCGAAAAAGCGTATAGGACCCTCGGTGGGAGGCTTTCGACGGTGCTGGACACGATCCGCATGCTAAAGGAGAGGAATTTCTGGGTTGAAGTCGTGACGCTTGTGATCCCGGAATTCAACGATTCGGAAGAGGAACTCGGGCGCATCGCGGATTTTCTGGCTTCCGTTTCGGTTGATATCCCCTGGCATGTGACGGCGTTTCACGGGGATTATCGGATGCGGGGGCCCGGGAACACGAGCCCCGAAATGCTGCTTGAGGCCGCGGAAATCGGGAAACGCTCCGGGCTTCGTTTTGTGTATGCGGGAAATCTGACGGGGCGGGTCCGGGGGCTGGAGAATACGTATTGCCCGTCCTGCCGGGAATTGCTGGTGGAACGGTCCGGGTTCTCCGTCCTCACGAACCGGATTACGGGAGGGAACTGTCCGAAATGCGGCACGGGGATACCGGGGATATGGGAATAAAGAGAATCATTTCAACGGTTTTACTGACAACGGTCACTCTCATGATTTTGAATCCGAAATGCGGGTATTCGCAGGAAAAAAAGTTTGATTTGATCATCCGGAACGGGACGGTCTATGACGGGACCGGCGGCGAGGCCCGGCATGCCGATCTTGCGATTCTCGGGGAGAGGATCGCGGGGATCGGGGATTTTTCGGGTGTTCCGGCAGCGAAAGTGATCGACGCTCGGGGGCTTGTTGTCGCGCCGGGATTTATCGATATCCACACGCATTCGGATTTCAATCCTTTTCTACAACCCGGTTCTCCGCATAAACTTCTTCAGGGGGTGACGACGGAAGTGGCCGGGAATTGCGGCATGTCGGCGGCACCTCTTATTGGGGACATGAGAGAAAAAGTTTTCGAGGTGTGGCAGAGAGAAGGGGTCGCGATCCCGGAACACGTGCCGACCTGGGATTCTGTGGGGGAATATCTTGAGGCGCTGGAGCGGGCCGGTCTTTTGACCAATTTCGTTTTCTTGGTCGGGCACGGAAATCTCCGCTGGTCTGTTATGAAAGATGCGTCGCGAAAAGCTTCACCCGAAGAATCGAAAGAAATGGAAGGGCTTCTCCGGCAGTCAATCGCGGAAGGTGCGTTCGGCCTTTCTTTGGGCCTGGTTTATCTCCCCGGCACTTATGCGGGGAAAGACGAACTGATCGGGCTTGCCAAGACCCTAAAGGAAAGCGATTCTTTATTGACCGTTCACATGAGAAGCGAGGGGAGACGGCTGATCGAATCCGTCGACGAGGTTCTCGAAATTGCGGAGGCTTCCGGAACCCGGCTTGAGATCTCACATCTCAAGGCCGCGGGGTTCAAAAATTGGCAAAAAATCGATCCGGCGCTCCGGCGGATTGAAGATGCGAAACAAAAAGGCTTTGAAGTGTTCGGCGATGTTTATCCTTATGAAGCGGCGTTTGCCGAACTGGGCGTGATTTTACCCGAAGAGATTTATGAAGCACCGGACCGGGTGGCGCTTCTGAAAAACCCGGAGAAAAGAAGCGAATTAAAGCGGCTGACTCAGAAAGAATTGGACGAAAGCGGAAGCATTCCCGAGCAATTCATGATTGCCGCCGTGAAACTTTCAAAACATAAGTCTTATGAGGGGAAGACCCTCGCCGAAATCGCGAAGATGGAAGGCAAGGATCCGCTGGATGCGCTTTTTGACCTGCTTGCCGAAGAAAATTTTCTGGTCAGCGCTTTTTCGTTTTCGCAGGATCCTGCCGTCGTCAAACACATCGCCCAGAAGGAATACGTCAGCATCGGCAGCGACAATATGTCGGATTTCGGGCCCAAACCGCATCCGAGGACTTACGGGACATTTCCCCGTTTTCTGCAATGGGTGCGGGACGGGAAAGTCGTTCCGTTGAGCGACGCGATACGGAAGATGACGGGACTTCCCGCCGATGTGCTTGGGCTTTCGGACCGCGGCCGCATCCGCGAAGGGGAGTATGCGGACATTGTGATTTTTGATTTGGCGAAAATTGAAAGTCCCGCGACTTACGAGGACCCCAAAGAATATGCCCGCGGAGTGGAATGGGTGCTCGTGAACGGTGCGGTGGTGGTCGAACAGGGGAAATACAACGGCCGGTTTGCGGGTCAGGTCCTCCGGAAAAAAGGCAGGGAATGAATTTTTAAGAATTCGCGGGAACCGGAGGGTTCGAGTTCCAATTCTTCGCCGGGGCAAGCGTTTTTTTGAAGATATCCCAAAGCAATATTTCCCCCCATGAACGGCGAAAAAACCGCGCTGGTTAAATAACCCGCTTCTTTGTTCCGCCGGAATATTTTTCGGGTGAGGGGCGGAAGATCCCGTGTCTCGATGACAAAACCGGTTAATTTTTTCTCCGGTCCGCCCGCGCGCTCGATTTTTGCGGCGGACTCCTGCCCGAGATAACAGCCTTTGGTCCGGCTTACGGCCCGGTCCAATCCGATTTCCGGCAATACGATTGCTTCATCAAAGTCAATCCCATACCAGGGGATTCCGGCTTCGATGCGCAAAGTTTGCAAAACGGATTCGCCAAAAGGCGCGATCCCCAAGGGTTTTCCTTTCGAAAGAATCAAATCAAAAAGATTTTGACCGGCCGCTTTTTCGGACAAGAGATAGAATCCCGGACCGCCGCTGAATGAAAACCGGAAAATTTCGGCCGGGACGCCTTGAATCAAACCGGATGCATGCGCATGCGGCTCAAGGGAGTCCAAATGTTTTTCCGTGAGGCGGGCCAACAATTCGGGGGCATCCGGTCCTTCGATACCGAACCACGAAAAATCGGCCGTGCAATCAACGGGTTTGACGTCTTCCGTGATGAGATATTTTTCAAATGTCCGGAGAATTTTTGAGGTCAGAACGGTCTGGCAGTCGATCAACAGATGGTGATCAAAGGCGAAAACATTGAAATCCGCGGCAAGATGCGCTTCCGCGTCAAGCAGGGCGGCGTAGCGGCCTTCTCCCGGCCTGAGATTTTTGATGTCCTGAGTCAGAATACCGTGAAGAAAGGAAAGCCGGTCTTTGCCGGATATGCGGATTTTTCCCCGTGAGGTGAGGTCGATCAATCCCACGGCATTTCTGACGGCAGAATATCCCGGGTTCATAGCGGATACCGTTTTAATATTTTTGCGTATGCCGAGGAAAAAGGAAATTTCTTAAAGTCTTTTTTCGAGGCCCACGCAAGATTCGGCCCGCGATTTCTCTTTAAACGCCCCCGGCATGAGAAGACATGCAGATTTTCCTGGTGCACCGTATAGGAACGTTTCAGGACACCCTCTGGTTTTTCGCGCGTTATTCCGACCCCAAACGTTCCAAGACCGTTTTTCAATGCCCGCAAAGGAGTATGCGCGGCTTCGACGCGGAAAGTCGGCAGTTGCCAAAGCCCGGCCCAAAGGCCTTCTTCCCGTTTCTCGAGAAGGATCTTCCCTTCGCACCGTACGATACCGCACACCGCTTCCACTTTTTTGGTTCGAGCGGATTTCCGTTTCCGGGGCAGGGAATTTTCAATGCCGTTTCGCCGCGCTTTGCATGAACCCGAAAGAGGGCAGGACGGGCAGGACGGGTTCCGGGGCGTGCAGAGAGTCGCGCCCAATTCCATCAGGCTTTGGTTGAAGTCCCCCGGGTGTTTTTGGGGGACGATTCCTTCGGCCAGCCCCCAAAGTTTTTTTCGCGTTGCCGGAAGATCGATCGGTGCGCTGACGGAGAACACGCGGGCCAGCACTCTCATCACGTTTCCGTCCAGCACGGGAACGGGGATCCCGAAGGCGATGCTGGCAATGGCCCCCGCCGTGTAACGGCCGATTCCGGGCAGGGCATGGATTTGATCGAATGAATCCGGAAATTTCCCCCGGTAATTTCCGGCGATTATTTTTGCGGCTTGATGGATGTTTTTGGCGCGGGTGTAATATCCCAGGCCTTCCCACTTCTTTAATACGGCGGAGAGAGGGGCGCGGGCAAGCGCGCGGATATCCGGGAATTCACGCAGCCAGCGTTCATAATAAGGAGTCGCGGTTTTGACCTGGGTCTGCTGCAGCATGATTTCGGAAATCCAGATTTTATAGGGATCGGCCGTTTTTCTCCACGGCAGGTCCCGTTTGTTTTTCCGGAACCATGGAAGCATTTTTGAAGCAAGGGCCGGTCTCATAATTTCTATTATACAAAAAGATCCGTCAAAAGCGCTAAATAGGCTTAGAGTCTCTGACAAAATAAAGGTCGTAACGAAAATTCATGAGCCAAAGGGATTCGAGGCGAAGGCGGCAAAAAGCGCGGAAACGTATCGGGCTTGATACGTTGAGCACTTTTTGACGGCCTCAACGAAGAAGCTCGAAGGAACATGAATTTGCAGTAGACATTCATTTTGTTAGAGGCTCTTAGGAGTTGCAGAAGGCGGATATTGAGATAGAATAAAGAAGCTTTTCCTGAACCGAACAAGGGAAGGCGGGAGGGGTTTTGTGGCATTGATTGATGAAAGAAATATCAGAAAGGCGACCTTGCGGCGCGTTGCCGAGCAAATGCTGACGGCCGCCCGAACGGCCCCCAAGGGCCGGGGCGAAGATTATCTGGCTTTAGCGATTGCCGAGGAGGACGATATCCGGGCGATTTCCCTGAAGATGAAAGAAATCGGAGCGCGATGGGACTCCCCGATTTTTTTAAGGGATTCCGATAGCATTTTGCTCGCGCCGGTTTTACTTCTCCTGGGGACCCGACTCAAAGCGCTCGGGCTTAAGAAGTGCGGGATGTGCGGATTTGAAACCTGTGAGGTGAAAAATGAGCATCCGGACATTCCCTGCGTTTTAAACGTGGGGGACTTGGGAATTGCCATGGGATCCGCGGTCAGCATTGCGGCGGATCACCGGGTGGATTGCCGGATCATGTATACGGTCGGCCAGGCGGTTTTGGAAATGGGGCTCCTGGGGAATGAAGTCAAGATTGCCTACGGTATCCCGCTGAGCGCGACATCTAAAAATCCTTTTTTTGACCGGCCTTAGACGTATTTAGAGCACGCCCCCATCGGGCTATGAGTTTTCATAACGACCTAGGTTTTGTTAGGCACTCTTGAAATCAAAACTTGATTGTGGAGGGGAATATGCTGAAAAAAAGAATGGGAACATTCCTTTTAATCCTGGCATTGACCGGTGCCGTTCCGGGGGTTTGCCGGGCCGGGGATCCGGTTAAAAAAGTCTCCGGGACCGCGAAGCAGGTGGATTATGTGGGATCGACCCTGGTGCTGCAGAATGTGACTTCGTTCGATTTTGGAAACGAAATAACTTTTTCGGTGACGGGGGACACCAAAATCACGCGGGGCGTGGAACCCATCGAATTGAACGACATCGAGATCGACGATCCTCTCGCGGTGACCTATCGGAAAAATGACGACGGAACTTTTGAAGCGGTCAGCATTGACGATCTCAGCTCGGCGTACGATTGAGAAGGGGCGTGCGCGTATTTTCTTGAAACGGTTTTGGGGCTCACGTATACTTGAGCCCGTTTTTCAATAAGGGGGATTTCGAGGATGATTATCGGCTTGACGGGGAAAAACGGTTCCGGCAAAGGGGAAGTCGCCAAATTCCTGAAGGGGAGAGGCTTCTTTTATTTTTCCCTTTCGGATGAGATCCGGGAAGAGCTGAAATCCCGGAAAGAGGAAATTACCCGCGACAATCTGATCCGCGCGGGGAACGAATTGCGTTCGACTTACGGTCCTTCGATCCTGGCGGAACGGATCCTCGCCCGGCTCGATCCCGACAAAAACTACGCGATCGATTCCTTCCGGAACCCTCTCGAAGTGGCGGCCTTCAAACGGCGGGGCAATTTCGTCCTGCTTGCGGTATGTGCCGAAGCGAGGCGGCGGTTTGAACGCGTCCGGATGCGCGGGCGGGAAAACGACCCTCAGACTTTCGAAGATTTCCTCAAGAAGGAAAGCGTCGAAGAGGCCGATTCGAATACGGGACAGCAATTGACGAAAACCGAGGCCCTGGCCGACGTGCGGATCGAGAACAACGGCCCTCTGGCCGAACTGCATGAAAAAGTGAAAGAGGTTTTGGTCCGCGCGGTCTCGCAATTTGCCCGTCCGAACTGGGACGAATACTTCATGGGCATCGCGCGTATGGTCGCGCTCCGCAGCAATTGCGTGAAACGGAAAGTCGCCGCCGTGATCGTCAAAGACAAGCGGATTATTTCTACCGGTTACAACGGGACGCCGAGAGGGGTCAAAAACTGCAATGAGGGGGGGTGTCCGAGATGCAACAGTTTTGACGTTCAGGGAGCCAATCTCGGGGAATGCCTGTGCTCCCACGCCGAGGAAAATTCGATTACTCAGGCGGCCTATCACGGCGTCAGCATCAAGGATTCCACGCTTTACACCACCTTTTCTCCCTGTCTGATCTGCACCAAAATGATCATCAACAGCGGGATCCGGGAAGTGATTTATTCGACCGAATACACGCTGGATGCGGTCCCGCTCAAATTGCTTCAGGAGGCCGGCGTGAAAATCCGTCAGCTCGGCTCGCCGTCCGAAGCCGGGAAAAAGGAAGGGGATTTATAAAATGCGCCCGGGGAAAGGAACGGTTGCCTTCCTGGTCTTGTTTGCGGTGCCGGGCGTGATTTTTGCGCAGGGCGGCGGGGACAAAGAATTGAACGGAATGCTTCAGGAAATTCGTTCTTCCGGAACGGGGACCGAGATTGTGGTGCTGGATCAGGGAAATAATCCGAATGCTTTTCAGATTTTGCCCGAGACGCAGATTACGCGGCAGATCCATCCGAATGATATCCGGAAAGATGAATACGCCGGCGTGATTTTTGAAGACCAAGGCGGAAGCCTAACGGCTTTGTCGGCCACGGTCGGTACGAAAGAGCAGATTGAAAAACAGGCGGCTCAGGAAAGATTTTTTCCTTCTGCCCCTTCCATGGAGGCTCCCGAAGCTCCCGAGATCCCCCAGGCGCCGGAGATGCCTCCGGTCCCGCCTCTTCCCGGAGCGGAAGGCGCGATGCCTCAAGCGGGGCCCGGTCCCGCGGGCGCTGACGGCGCAACCGGAAAGAAAGACGAAGCCAGCGGGTTTGGGGCCGAAGAGGCCGCTCAGGCTAAAGACGGCAAAGATAAGAGACCCGCGGATATTCTTTCCCCGGAGAATCCTTTGTCTCCGGCCGGAGGAGAGGAAGAGGCAGGTCCCGGTTTTGTCTCAGGAAAGGTGGTGTCGGTAAACTCCGAAAAGGACGGAGGAAGTCTTGTGATCGAAAACGCGGCAGGCGAAAAAGTCACGGTCCAATTGGTTCCTCAGCTTCAGGTCATCAATCGGTTCCTTGAAATTTCCCAGCTTGAAAAGGGAAAACCCGTGACGGTTTTCTTTGAATCGGGCGACGAGGAAAGTAAGATCGCCCGTTCGATTGTTGTTTCCCCCCAGGCCTGAAAGCTCCTTCCGGAATCCGGTTTTATCCCGTCTTATTTCCGGCGCATGGCAAGAAGCCGCTCGATTCTTTCCCGTGTCGGCGGATGGGTGCTGAAAAGTTTCGCGAAGAAATCTCCCGGCAATGGATTCACGATAAAAAGATGCGCCGTTGCCGGCGTCGCATTGGGCAGTTTCCGCGTTTTGTAACGTTCCAGTTTTTCAAGCGCGCTCGCGAGATCTTCCGGATTCCCTTCGATTTGAGCCCCGCCTTCATCCGCCGCGAATTCCCGGGAACGGGAAATGGCCAGTTGAATCAGAAACGCGGCGATCGGGACGAGAAACAGGGCCAGTAAAGTCGCAAGTGGGTTCGCGCCGCCTTCCTTGCCGCGATTGCTCCGCCCGCCTCCGAACAGGAGCGCCCAGCGTGCCATGTCGGCCAGCATGGAAATGGCTCCCGCAACGGTTGCGGCAACCGTTGCGATTAAAATGTCCCGGTGTTTGACATGAGCCAGTTCATGCGCGAGAACCCCGGCTAATTCGTTTTCGTCCAGAATTTCCAGAATCCCCCGGGTGACGGCAACGGCCGCGTTTTCCGGATTCCGTCCCGTTGCGAATGCGTTCGGCGCTTCGCTCGGAATCAGATAAATTTTAGGCGTGGGGAGGCCTGCTTTTTGGGTCAGGCGGCTGACGATCGAATACAATTCCGGCGCATCCGCGGAACTGACCGGTTGCGCGCGATACATCGCAAGCACGATTTTATCGCTGAACCAATAGCTTCCGAAATTCACGGCGCAGGCAAACAAAAACGCGACGGTCATGCCGTTTTGCCCGCCGAGCAATCCGCCGATCCAGACGAATAGAAGCGTTAAGGCCGCCAAAAAAGCAAAAGTTTTTAACGTATTCATGATTGTTCCCTCCTTGATAGACGGATCATTTCAGTCCGGGGGATTATATTAAATCCGGGTTTTTCTGCGCAAGCCTTCGGAATCGTCTTTGCAACGGGGGCGGAGCAGGAGTTAGCGGACAATGCTCAGGAAACGCTCAGAGTCGGAAAGGTCGGGGAGGATAAAATCCGGGTTGAATTCTTTCAGCTGATTCAGATCGAGTTTTCCCGTAGCAACGGCGATTGAACGGATTCCGGTCTTCCGTGCGGCGTCGATATCCTGAAAAGCGTCACCCACCATGAAAATACGTTCCGGGGGAATACGCTTACGAAGGAGCTTCCGTCCGCGCCGGATGGCGGTCTTAACAATTTTGGGCCTTTCGCCTGAATCAGATCCGAATCCCCCGAACCGGAAATAACGCGCAAGATTTTCGCGACCGAGTTTTGCCCAGGCGACTTCTTCCACGTTTCCCGTGGCAAGGCCCAGGATGAAACGATCTGATTTTACGAGGGTTTGGAGGAGCTTGGGGATCCCCGGCATGAGACGAAAATCGCCGAGGGTTTTGATTTTAATCATACGCTTGAAATCGCGTACGTATATTTCAAGCAGGTTCCGGTATTCTTTTTCCCTTAACTTACGGTTCAAGACCCGGAGGGCGATTTCATCGAAGATCAGGCGGTCGGTTTTCCCCTGGGGATTCGTGTTTCCCCAGACTTCGTCGATGCCGAAGACTTTTTTGAAGGCGTTGTTGAAGGCGAAGCGCCCGACTCCGCCCGTGTAGAGCAGGGTCAGGTCAATGTCAAAGAGAAGCATTTTTGTTTCACTGTTTTTTTCCCGGCGCATAGCGGGGGGAATTATAGCACAGAGGGGCCGGTTTTTTGGGGCGCGCGTGGTATAATTTCCGTGCCATGAAAAAGAAAGCGGTTTTTTTCGATGCGGGGGGAACGCTCCTTGCGCCCTACCCTTCGGTCGGGGAGATTTACACTTCCGTCGCCCGGAAATACGGAATGCACGCGGACGCCGGGTTGGTCGAGAAGCGGTTTCAGGAGGAGTTCTCGAGCCGGGACGGCCTGGCTTCCCTGAACGCTCATTCAAACGAGAAGAAGGAAAAAGAATGGTGGAAGAGCCTCGTTCGGGCGGCATTTGAGAAAGTGACGGTCTTGACCCGGTTCGACGAATATTTCGATGAGCTTTACGATTTATTCGGAAGGCCGGACCCCTGGCGCCTGTATCCGGAAGTGCCTGAGGTGCTGGAGGGTCTCAGGGCCCGCGGAATTGTCCTCGGGATTGTTTCCAACTGGGATTCGCGCCTGCATAGCCTTTGCCGGGCAATGGGACTGGAACGGTATTTCGATTTTATTCTTGCCTCGGCGGTAGTGGGCTCGGCAAAACCGGACCGCGGGATTTTTGAGAAAGCCTTGTCACTCGCGAACGTTCATCCTTCCGAAGCGGTTCACGTCGGCGATAGTGTGGATGACGATTGGGCGGGGGCCTGTGCGGCGAATATCGACGCGATTTTAATCAACCGGACCCGCCGGGTTTTGCCGAAGATCAAGACCATTCACTCGCTTACGGAGATTTTGAATTATCTGGAAAATGGTTGCCCTGAGTAAGTTTTTCTTTCGTTGAATGCTTTTTCGCCGCTGCCGATTGATCGCCAACCGCCGGGTTCTTGAATTGGACATTTCAAAGGGGATGCCCTATACTGACTGCCCAAACATCCGAAGATATCGACCAGGTCATGACTTATGGAAAAATCCGAAAATTCTAAATCCGAACGCCACGGGTTTGGCATGAAACAGGAAATCACACCGGTTCTTGCGCAGACCTATCGCAGCGAATTAGTCGAAAAGATCAAAACAAACCGCTACGAATGGGAAATCGGCCGGGTCCGTTTCCGTCTCGCGAAAGAATTCGGTTTCTGCCCGGGAGTGGATCGTGCCGTTGATTTGGCGTATGAGACCCGCGCGAAATTTCCGGAAAAGAGGATTTTCATCACGAATGAAATTATTCACAATCCGACCGTGAACCGGAAATTGATTGAAATGGGTATTCGTTTTCTGAAGGGGCCATACCAAGGGGAAACCGGCATCGAGGATATCCGGAAAGATGACGCCGTCCTGATCCCGGCTTTCGGGATGACGTTGGAGGAGTTGAAACATTTGAACGAAAAGGGATGCCTTCTGGTTGACACGACCTGCGGATCGGTCATTGCCGTCTGGAAACGGGTGGAGCAATACGCGCGGGACGGTTTTACCGCGGTGATTCACGGGAAGTACGATCATGAAGAAACCCGCGCGACTTGTTCACGGGCAGGGCGCTATGTTGTGGTCTGGGACAAAAAAGAGGCGGAGTGTTTATGCGGATACATTCTCCGGGGAGGTCCGCGCGAGGACTTTTTCGGGATGTTTCGCGACCGGAGTTCGGAGGGGTTTGATCCGGACCGCGACCTGCTGCGCGTGGGATGCGCCAATCAGACAACGATGCTCAGCCGCGAATCGATTGAGATTGCAAATAGCATCCGGAATGTTATGATTGCAAAATACGGGGAGGCCGAACTTGCGAAGCACTTCCGGCATTTTGACACGATTTGCAGCTCGACCCAGGACCGGCAGGATGCGGTCCAAAAATTGCTTTCGGAGGCCCGGCCGGATTTTGCCGTCGTGATCGGAGGATATAATTCGAGCAACACGACGCATCTCCTTGAGATTTGCCTGACCGAAGGCGTGAAAGCCTATCACGTAAAAGATGCCGGCTGTTTCCGGTCGGGGGAGGAGATTGAACACAAACCGCTTGGTGCTCAAACGCCTGTTTTGGAACGGGGTTGGCTTTCCGAAGGGAAAATAACGGTCGGTATCACGGCGGGGGCGTCGACTCCCGACCGGTTAATCGAAGAAGTTATTTTAAAAATCAGTCAAATAGCGAACGGAGCGTGAAGACCATGAATGAAATTCATTCCTCGGCGGTTGTCGGGAAAAACGTGAAATTAGGGGCCGGGAACCGGATCGGCCCGAATGTCGTGATGGAGGACGGGGTTGAAATCGGGAACGGAAATGTTTTTTATCCTAACGCTTACGTGGCTTCCGGCACGCAGATGGGCAATGAAAATGAAATTCATATGGGCGCCGTGATCGGGCATGTTCCCCAAGACCTTGCGTTTGATAAAAACGCGAAAACATTTACCCGCATCGGGAATCAGAATGTTTTCCGCGAGTATGTGACGATTCATCGCGGGACCAAGGAAGGCTCCGCGACCGTTATCGGGAACAACAATTATCTCATGGCGAACGCGCATGTTGCGCACAACTGCCAGCTCGGGAACCGCATCATCATGGTCAATCTTGCGTCTCTGACCGGCTATTGCGTTGTGGAAGATCAGGCGTTTATCTCCGGGATGGTCGGGTTTCATCAGTTTACGCGAGTCGGCCGCCTTGCGATTGTGAGCGCGCTTTCCGCCGCCAATAAAGATATCCCTCCGTTCACAATGTGCGGCGGAAGACCGGCCCGCGCGCAGGGACTGAATTCCGTCGGGCTTCGCCGCGCGGGGATTTCTCCCGCGTCCCGAAGCGAGCTCAAGAAGGCGTTCAGGCTTCTTTACCGGGAAGGACTTTCCGTGGGGCATGCCTGCGAACAAATCGAAAAAGAACTGCATTCGGAGGAAGTAAAGCATCTTTTGGGATTTATCCGCGCTTCGAAGCGCGGGATCGTGGCGGCGAGGGATTTGGCCGTTGAAATGAAAGGCGGGGAGGACATCGACGATGCGGATGATGGTGCTTGATCTGGAGACGCAGAAAAGTTTTGACGAAGTCGGGAGGGAGAATTTCCGTGAGCTCAAGGTTTCCGTAGCCGGCCTGTACGATTCCGCCGAAAATGCGTATCTCACATTTGAAGAAAAAGAACTTTCCCGTCTCGAAGAGCTTTTAAAAAAAGCCGATTGCGTGATCGGGTTCAATATCAAACGATTTGATTATCAGGTTTTGCAGCCGTATTGTTTCGCGAATCTCTCCGAGCTTCCGACGCTGGATTTACTCGAGGAAATCACCAAAGTCATGGGGCACCGGGTGACGCTCCAAAGTCTTGCGGTCGGCACGCTCAACGATTCCAAAAGCGGCAAGGGGCTTGAAGCGGTGAGGCTGTTTAAAGAAGGCAAAATGGACGAGCTCAAAAAATATTGTTTAGATGATGTCCGGATCACTCGGGAAGTTTTTGAATACGGCCAAGCGCATGGAAAGGTTTTTTTTCAATCCAACCGTGATTTTAAAATCCATGAAATCCCCGCGACCTGGCGGGATCTGAAGCCGTTTCTAAGGAAACCCGGCCAGGTCCAGCAGACGCTATTTTAAAATAAAAGTTTTAAAAGGGGGCACACCTTCAATTCAGGTGTGACCCCTCTCTGCTTTCTTTCGTTCCGCGCATTTGTTGCATTTCCCGCAATGGGAAAATCCTCTGGGGTTGATGCAGGAGAAGGTAAGGGGAAAAGGCGTTTCAGGGGCCCGTTTCATTGCTTCCGTTTTTGACAGATTTCCGAACGGCCGTTCGATTTTGATTGTTTCTCTGCGTTCCCGACCGAGCGTTTTCTCAAGCATATGAAAAAAAGCGGCGGTGCCGTCCGAGAACGGATTGGTCCCCAGCGTTCCCAAGGCGATCCGGCGGATTTTTTTGACGGCGCAAAATGTGTTGGCGAGTGAAATCAGCAGGAGATTTCTTCCCGGAAGATAAACCGACGCGTCGTCTGAATCTTCGGACGGGACTTTCCCTCCGCCGATGCTCCAGTGTTTTTTAAGCACGGGGCCGAGAGGCGCATCGAGGACGGTCAGCGGTCTTATCGAAGATCTTTTTAATGAGCCCAATAATTTCTTAAGCCAGTAAAGTTCGGCCCTCTCCCAGCGAAATCCGTGGCGAACATAAAGAGGGTAGACAATGCAATTTTGCTTTGCGTATAGGCAGAGCAACGCCGCGCTTTCAATGCCCCCGCTTGTCAGAACACAGACTTTTTCTTTCATGAATTCCGGATTATAAGCGATTCAAACCCCGCTTGCCAAATGAGAATTGAGTTCGTATGATGATGGCCATGTATACGATCACCAAAGAAATCCATTTTTGCTACGGCCACCGCCTTCCGGGTCATCGCGGGAGATGCCGTCATCTCCACGGCCATAGCGCGCGCGTTCAGATTGAGTTGGCTGCGGCAAAATTAAACTCCCAAGGGATGGTCGCGGATTTTGGGGAGGTGAAGACCGTACTGAAACACTGGATCGACGAGAATCTGGATCACCGGATGCTTCTCTTTGCAAAAGATCCGCTGGTCCCCGTACTTAAAAAATGGGGAGAACCGCTTTTTATTTTGAAGCGGCCGCCTACCGCCGAAAATATTGCCCGCCTAATTTTTGAATTTGCCAGGAAACGAAAACTTCCGGTCTCCAAGGTAATCCTCTGGGAGACGCCGACTTCTTTTGCCAGCTATCGCCGTTAACGGGCGGCCAGCCTGAGAAGATCCGAAGGACGGTTGATGAAAAAATCCGGTTGCGCCGCCCGCAGCGCTTTTTTCATCACAACAGGATTGTCCTGACGCCAGAGAAATGCGCAGGATGCGATCCGGATTTTTTTCTTGGCTCCGTTTGCGGCCTTGATGTCATCCGGCAGGTCTCCGACATAAAAGAACGCGGACGCTTTTATTTTTTTCGCGCAAGCGAGGACCGGATAAGGATGAGGTTTTCGAAGCGGCCGGCGCAGTTTCTTTTCCGCCGCCTCGATTTCATCATGCGTAACGAGCGCGTCGAAATATTTCAAAATTCCGAAACGCCGAAGCGCATATTCGGCCTCGAAACGGGTTCTCCCCGTGACGATCCCGAACCGGATTTTGTTTTCCCGCAGGGCCGAGAGGATTGCCGGGGAGACAAGAAGAGTTTCTTTTTCGATGAGTCCCCGCTTTTGCGTGAACCGAGGATTTTTCCGGTAACGTTTCCGGAAGAGTTTTTTACCGAGATAGAGTTCCTGAAACATGTCTTTGGCGGTCTTGTAACAAATATTTCGGTTTTTTCCGGTCAAGCGCTCCAGCCCCCGAATCCCGCAGGGGGAGGGGACCTTTCGGCGCAAAGCCTCAAAATTTTTAAGACGGGCGAGTTTTCCGAAAGACATTTCTCCTCCGGCGGCTTTTCCCCTTAGCCATAGGAGGTACAAAAGAATCCCGTAAACGGCGTCCCAATCGTTATTGAATCCGCCGAGAAGCTTGAACCGGTTGACGTCGTCTTTGGAAAGAAGCCGGCGGCCTCTACCCGGAATTCTCAGCTGCTTTCCGAGATAGAGTTCGACGGTCTTGCGAATGGTTTCGATATAGGACTGCCGGACGTCGACCAATACGCCGTCAATATCGAATAGAATAGCTTTTATTTTCATCGGAATCCGTTTTCCTTAGAAACTCTTGGTTTTTGCGGTTGATTATAAGATTTGAAATCCGGTTTTTCCATCAAAATGGTATAATTTTGTCCCATGCAGGAAAATTCGTTTAAGATTACGACCATTATTTTTGATGTCGGGAATGTCATCCTTCATTACGATTATCTTCGCGGAGTCCGGAGGCTTGCTCAGGCGACGGGACTTTCGGAGGAGAAGACCGAGAAGGAGTTCTGCCGCTCGGAACGGGTCGAACGGTATGTGACCGGGAAGCTGACGTCCCGGGATTTTTTCGAAGGCGCGAAGCGGGACCTCGGACTCTCGATCGGTTTCGATGAATTTTCAAGGATCTGGAACGACATTTTCTGGCCGAATCATTTTATAGAAGAAATGATTGCGGCCGTGAAAGGGAAATACCGGCTTGCCGCGCTTTCGAATACCAATGATTTGCATTATCGCTACTGGATCGAGAAATTCCCGATTTTAAATCGGTTGGACTTCATATTCGTCTCCCATGAGATGGGGCTCCGGAAACCCGATCCGGAAATTTTTCGAGAAGCGCTCCGGAAATTGGGAGCGGAGCCCGAAGAGACGGTTTTCATCGATGACATGGAAGAAAACGTTCAAACTGCTTTGTCGCTGGGGATTGCCGCCGTCCGCTTTCAATCTCCCGAACAATTAAAAAAAGAACTCGCCGAATTGGGAGTCGAAATTCCTTTTCAAAAAAACCCGTCATGAAAACGATTCGGGGAAATAACGGTAAAAAATTGATTCGTTTCGGGCATAGCCCGGACGCGGACGATGCGTTCATGTTTTATGCGATCGCGAAGGGGAAGATTGATACCGGTGATTTTTATCTTGAGCATGTCGTTGAAGACATCGAAAGCCTGAACCGGCGGGCGCTTCGCGGGGAATTGGAAGTAACCGCGATTTCCCTGCATGCGTACGCCTATGCGAGCGATCGTTACGCGATTTTGACGTCGGGCGCGAGCATCGGATTTAATTACGGGCCGTTGATTGTGACCCGGGATTCTTTGCTGGCCCCGGAAAGGCTTTCCGGGAAACGGATTGCCGTTCCGGGAGAGATGACGACGGCTTTTCTTCTGCTTAAACTTTTTGAGCCTCAAATCCGGTATGTTACCGTTCCTTTTGACCGGGTTTTTGAGACGGTCGAAAAAGGAGAGGCGGATGCGGGACTTGTGATTCATGAAGGCCAGCTGACATACGGTGAGGCCCGTTTCCGGAAAGTATTGGATTTGGGGGAGTGGTGGTATCGGGAAACAAAATTGCCGCTTCCGTTGGGATTGGATGCGGTCCGGAAAGATCTGGGGCCTGTGGCGGCTGAGTGCCTGGGGCGGATTTTAAAAGACAGCATTCGTTATGCGCTGGATCATCGACAGGACGCGATTCGGTATGCGCTTCCGTTTGGGAGGGGAATCGATCCCGCAACCGCGGACCGTTTTGTGGGGATGTATGTCAATGAAAGGACTTTGGAACTTGGGGAGGAAGATAAACGGGCGATTGGCGCGTTGCTTCGGATGGCGCACGAAAAGCAAATCATTCCCAGGGCAGTGGTACCCGACTTTATTGAAGTCTGAAAATCGATTTTGTGTATTGAGTTTTCGGGACAGAGTTAGTAAAATATTTTCCTACGAAAGGAGAAGGACATGGCATATGTTGTTACTGAAAAGTGTTTAGGGGAGCGTTACGCGACTTGCGTGGCCGTTTGCCCCGTTGAGGCGTTTTCTCCCGGAGAATATAAGGGACAGCCGTTTATGATCATTGATCCTGACACCTGCATTACCTGCGGAATGTGTCTCCCGGAATGCCCGATTGGGGCGATTGTGGATTCCGAGGAGAAAGATCCGGCTTATGCCGCGATTAACCGGGAGCTGGCCCCGCAATTCAAGGGAAATCCTCCGGTTGAAACAAGGCCCGCGAATGATCCGCCGAAAAGGCCGGACAATAAGCTAGTCAACGGCTGATTCCCGGTTTCAAGTTTTCAGCTTTAAAAGGACGGAATGAGGCGAAATTTTTTCATTCCGTCCTTTTTTATTTTCCTTCCGCTAAAAATCCATACCGGGAATAGTGCAACTAGTTGTTTTTAAAATAGTTACAGCATTCCCATTCCCGACCAATCAAGAAAGATATTCCTGAAGCTTCCTTGTAAAAAGGGGATTTGCGTGCTAATCTTATTTTAATATCTTTAATAAGTGTATCTATGTAGAAATCTACCTGAAGGCATTGAGACAAAACACAATGCAAAAGCGAAGGAAAGACTTTTCTCTAAAAACACTTGCGCTGTTTGTCGCGATTTCTTTTGCTTCCCAGCCGGCGTCTTCGTTTGCGCTTACCCAGTCTTTTTCCGGATATCCGGCCGATTTGCCTAAAAAGCCGGCGTTTGGATTTTCCATCCCGCACGAACTGGGAACGATCGAAGAAAGCGGAAGCGAATTCGGCCCCGAAGCTCCGTTTGTGTTCTACGTCAAAGACGCTCACGCGAATTATGAATCTCAGGTGAAAATCAAAAAACTTCTAGACCTGCTTTCCCGGCGTCATGGGTTTAAGCTGGTTTTGGTGGAAGGCGCGCAGGCCAGACTGGATCCCGATCGATTCCATTTCTTCGAACAACCCGAGAAAAATCTTAAGGTCGCGGATATCCTGATGCGAAAAGGCGAATTTTCGGGGCCGGAATATTTTCTGCTGGAGAACTCCCAAAATAGGAAAGGGAGGATTGAAGGGTTCGGAATCGAAGACGAGGAACGGTATCGGGAAAATTTGAGGACGTTTCGCCGGGTTTATGCCCAAGCGGAAGACGCGGAGCGGTTTGTCCGGCATGCCGACCTTGCGATTGAAAAATTGGGGACCTGCCTCTGGTCTTCTCCGCTAAGGCATTTCGTGAAATCATGGCGGCGTTTCGAGGAACGGGAGAAGGATTTCCTGGCGTTTATCAAGACTTTGCGGCGGACCGCGAAAAAATATTTGGACATCGATTTGGCGAATCCTGCCGCGCAACTGGACTATCCCCATTTGGTGCGCGTCGTGAAACTGCAGGAGCTTGAGCCGTCTTTGGATTCCCGGGAAGCCGAGAAAGAAAGAAAAGCTTTGTCCGGGCATTTGAAAGCGACCCAATTGAGCCCGTCGTTGATCCGGGAATTTGAGGCGAAATTGGATCCGGAAAACCCGGGTTCCGGGACTGAAGACTTGAGGAGCCTTTTTGAAAAAGTTTACCGGGCCGTGCCGCAGGATTTTAATCTGAAAAATTATCCCCATTTCCGGCAATTAAGCGGACATTTGATTTTGAGAAACGAAATCCGGTCCGGTGAGTTGATGGAGGAAATCGAGGGGCTTTCCGAAAAGATTTTTTCTTCTCTTGCCTCAGAGCCCGAATCCGCGGAATGGGTCCAAATGCTCAAAGATTGTTTTCTCCTCCGAAAGCTTTTCCGGCTTGAATTGGTGCGGGCCGAATGGTCGGCCGTCATGACACGGAAGGATGATTTGAAGCCGGAAGGTTTTTTGAATCGGATTAACATGATGTGCGGGAAAGCCCGGATGAACAAGACTCACTTTAAGAACCCTGAAAATCTCGACGGGCTTTTTGAAGCGACATTGGCTTTCTACGAAGGGGCGCAGTCCCGCGAGGAGGGAATGATCCGGAATATTTCCGGTCTGACGAAAACCAAACCCGGGATGAGAGCGGTTCTGGTCACGGGCGGTTTTCATGCGGAAGGGCTCAAGGAAAAATTAAAAGCGGCGGGCATGAATTACGTTGTTTTCTCACCGGCGCTTTCGAAAGACGACGGCGCCGGGGAATATCTCCGTTCGATTTTAGGGAGGGGGTCGGTTGCCGAAAGCACCATCAAAAACGCGGCCTATTTGCTTGCGGAAGAATTTCAGACGGCCTTGGGGGCTTTTGTCGGAGAGCGGCGCGAAATGATCGAAGAAGCCCGCGCCGAAGCCGCGAGTCTTGGGACGGTTCCTTCGAGAGGCGATGCAGATTTACAGGAAAAAGTGGGCCGGGTCCGGAGACTGGTCCATTCACTGGGAAGTTTCTGGTTTGCGTTCAAGGGCGCGAAGGAAGAATTGGAAATTCTAATGAGAGAGAGGCTTTCGGAAGACGAAGATGCTTTCGGGGCTTTTCAGGAGTTTTTAGGGCAGGATGAGATTTATGTTTCCCGGGAATATCGAGCGGCGACGGGTAATGTCTCGCCGGAAAAATTTGAAACGATCATTCTCGAGGGGCTTCAATTTATCCGTCAAATCAAAATAGCGCTTCTTTTTCTTGAAGATAGCCGTTTCCTTAATTCTTCTGACATTGCGGAAGCACTTTTTAAAAATTCTACCGAAGCGGATGAGATTATCCGAGATATAAAGCAAAGAATCGCAAGGCGTTTAAACCAAATAGAAGATTTTTATCAGGCATTTCAAGGCGGAGAAAAAGCGGAGGTGCTGGCGGTTTCCTCGTTCTTTGAAGGATCTCCCGAACCTCGCCAACAAGCTCCGGTGACAGACGGGGCTTTGCAAGCGGGACAGATTCCCCTTCGTTACACGGGGGATCCGGCAGTTTTCATTGAGGCGGACCGGTTCCGGTTTGAGGATTTGACCGACAATTTACTGATGAACGCGCGGCGGGCTTTGGAAGGAATCGATGGCGCGAAAATCGAAGTGCGGGCCCGGCGTGACGGCGATTTTGCCCGTATCGAGGTTAAGGATAACGGAAGCGGTATTTCCGAAGCGCATCTTTCCCGGATTTTTTCGGCCGATTTTTCCACGAAGCCGGAGGACGGGCAAGTCCACGGGCAGGGGCTCGCGCTGGTCCTCGAGACGGTCGAGAAATACGGCGGGACGATCGAAGTTGTTTCGAAAGTAAAAAACGGGAAGACTTTTCGGGCGTATCGGGAAGGAGAAGGCTTTAAAGTTGAGGAAGCCGATCCCGGCCTGATTTCCGGCGAATCGGGAACGATTTTTATCGTGCGCTTACCTTTGGCTGTAGAAGCCGGAAAATCATTAGGGGTTTCCAGAGAGGAATTGGATCCATTCAATCCCGCAAGCGGGAATGTTTACCAATATGACGAGAAAGGCCGCCTCGCCCAAGTCCGCGATAGGTCGGGAACCGTGTGGGAATCGTATAGTTATTATTTGCCGAATCTTTGGACGGTGGATTTAGCCAATATCAAGGGAGGCGATTCCGTCAAACTTAGAATTTCGACGGAAGGGGAAGGCTTTCTTGCCTCGGAAAAAGGTTGGAGGGAATACCGCATTGCCGTGGAAATTAACGGCATCAGGACCGGTTATGTGACTTTGAACGAAATGACGTACGAGGAAGACGGAAATTCCAGCTTGGAAATTCTCGAATTTTACCCGTTTCAAGAAGCTCCTTTCGAACGTCTCAGCGAATTGACGGGCAAAGGGTACGCGGAAACGATTGTGAACTGGATCAGCGCCTTCGCAAAACGGAAAAATGCGGCCCTCTCAAGCAGCAGCACATTCAATCTTTCCCTGTTCTATCTTTACCGGAAATTTTTTGCGGATCAAGTCAACCTGAATAACCAATGGCGCGATATCTCCGGTGTTGCGGCCGAATTCGGATTGTATGGAGAAGAATTCCTGGGCGGAGTTTCCGTGGCGGAAGACTCCAGGCTTCCTTCGCAGCCGTTTGCTCTTCTGAATTTACGGCTCAAGGAACCCGGCGGCCGTTTTTATACGGTGAGCCAAAGCAGCGATCCGTCTGTCGTATTTCCCGGCGAGTGCGTGGAAATCAATCCGAAAGGGGAGATTTTTAAAGCGGGATCCGCGGAGAAAATCGGTGTCGCGACCCGCAGCCTGCGTTCGATTCTTGCCGGCGGCGTTCCCAAACCGGTTTCGGCCAGAAAATTTCCGAATGGTGAAATCCTGCTTTATCAAGACAATCAACTTTTGGAAGTGTCGTCTCTGGACTGTGAAGAGCGTATTGAATGTGCGCAGGAAATCTTCAAAATAATTTTCGGGGATAAAGCTTCGGAGCTTTTGCGGTTCATAGCGGGGACCGACGATGTCGGGGAAGTAACGCACTTTAGATCCGTCCTCATTAAAAAAGCGTCTTCGATTTCCTCAAGTTCTAAAAACACATGGGAGTACGAGTTAATTTTAAAGGGCCGGAAAGAACCCATCATATTTTATGCGCAAAGTTATGCGCAAAAAAAATCACCGACATCCTTAGAGCCGAAACGGCAAAGAGAATATTTGAAGCGACAGGAAAGGATCATGCGATTGGCGCATGTCCACCAGTTGGCGCCGGAAGCCCGCTATGCCGAAGTAGGGGGGTATCCGATCTTGGTGATGCGCAGGCAGAATGGCGAGCCGATGGGGAAATCGATGGATTTAAATAGCGTAAAGGCAATAGGGTTTGCGATCGGCAAACTTCACGGCATAGGGATTGAACACGGAGATATCGTTCATTTCCTGGAGGATGAACCGAACCGACTGAGGTGTGACCATGTTTTTTTGCAACCGGATGGGAAAATCGCGTTTATCGATTTCGGGTGGGCAGAGTTTTCCGAGACAGCCAGGCTGAAACGCGGATCCGAATATGGATATGTGAAGACCTCGCTGCGGGTTATGTCTCCGGTTGCCGACCGGGAAGAAGTCGAGAAGGTTTTTTCCGAAGGGTACGACGCCGGATTTGAAGAGGGACAAAAGGAGATGAAAACTCAGGGAGCTTCTTTGGGCGTTACGCGGGAAGCTCTCGACCCGATCAATCCCGCAAGCGGGAATATTTTGGCCTATGACGACGAAGGACGCTTGACCGAAGTCCGTGACGAATCGGGAACCGTGTGGGAATCGTATTCCTATGAGCCCGATGAATGGACCGTCCAATTGACGAATATCAAAGGCGGAGCGCCGGTTGAAATGAGGCTCTACAGAATTTTTGGGACGATGGGAATGGACGGCAGGCTTAAGGATGGAGTGATTAACGCGGATATTAAAGTAAACGGCGAGTACTCGGGCTTTTTAACCTTCACCAGGGGAAAGTCAAAAAGCGGGCGCGTTATTTATACCGCACAACAGTTTTATCCGTTTGAGGCTCTGTCTTCCGGCGAGCAGGATCGTTTCATGGAAAAAGGAATTGCCGAGACGATTTTAAACTGGCTAATCGGTTTGGCGGGAAGGGAAAACGCGGTTTTCGCGGCGACTCACACGCAGAGCCCGGCCCTGATTCATCTCTGTCTGAAACTCCTGACGGAGGTCGGCGTTCAAAAATCCGCTTTGGGAAATTTTCCGTTATTTTTCCCCCGGAAGACAATGATGTCATCTGACGATCTGCTGCGCGCCGGGAAATACGGCCGGGAAATGACGGGGCCCGTTTCGATTTCACAGGAATCTAATCCGTATGCGGAACCGTTTGCAAAAGTCGAATTGCAGGAGGAAGACCCTCAGCGTGAAATTTATACGGTTTTAAAGTCCACCAAGCCGTCCAGAATTCCCCGAAAGATGAGAGTTCGGGTGAAGGCGGGCGGGGAACTTGTCGCAGCGGATACGGACCGGAGGCTGGGGTTTATAACCGAAATCGGAAAAAGTCTGTTGTTTACCGGTACTCCCCGTCCGATTTCGGCCCGAAAATCGGCGGACGGGCGAATCGAACTCTATCAGGATAATCAACTTTTGCAGGGCGCATCGCTCGGAGACGGTTCGGTTTGGTTCGGCCCTGAATATGAGGACGATGTCCGGACGCTTGTCTATAAAGCTTTCCTCATGACTTACTTGAGCGGGGACCCTCTGACTCGCGAAGGCGTGACGGCTTTGGCAAACGAATTGTATCACATGGCTTTAGGCCGTAAACCGCCCGAAGGGCTGTTCGATTCTTTGAACTGGGCGGCGCTGCCGGGAGAAGAAGGCCGGCCGAAAACGGACGTGGAAGCCAATTATTTATGGCAGATGATCGCCGAAAGCCGGGACGATACGCCGGCCGTAAGATGCCCGGAATATCAGCAAATGATTCTCGATCAGATCCCCCAAGGCCGGAAACTCAAGATTCTTTCCTTGGGAGCCGGGAGAGGACAGATCGAGGCCCGTTTGAAAGAAATGGGGCATGAAGTTTATGCCGTGGATATCGTTCCCGCAATCGTTTCGCATCTGAACGCTCAGGGAATCAAAGCCTATCAGGGAGATATGAACCGGCTGGCCGAAGTCAAGGAAATCGCCGCCGCGGCGCCTTTCGATGCCGTGCTGATGATCGATACCGTCGGTTATGTTGCCGACATCGGGCAACTTCTCTTTGTGTTGAATTCACTCGCTTCGCCTCGCTACCGCCTGATTGTTTCAACTTACCCCGGTTATTCGCGGATCCGGACATCGAACGGGCCTTATCAGAAAGGCATGATCAGTACGTACCGGCGGGAGTTGGAATTCTTCGGACATACGGTCCGGTCTTCTCACGAATATTACTGGGATTCTGAGAGAAACGTCATGGAGTTGGTTGATTGGGAAGACCGAAAAGGGGATGTGGTGCTGATGGTTTCGGACGGCTCGACGCATCCGGAGGCGGAATCTTTGGGGCAGGACGGGAAACCCGGTCCTGAATCGGCGGAAGATATTCCGGAAGCCGGAAAGATTGCGGCCCTTTTACCTCAAATCAATACAAAGATCCGGAAATACGGAATTCAGTGGCTGATTGAACACGGGGATTTTTCCTGGGGCCCCCGCGGTCTGATGCTGACCGGGCCCGGACTCGGGGCGATGTGGTCGGAATGCGGGAGCGCATCCAAGCTGACGGGCTCCGTTCTTTATGAAAATAATTTTCCGGACGCTTATTTGGTGCCGTTTCCGTTAAAGTGCCGGCATTATTTGTCCCAGTTGAAAAGCGCGGAGAATCCGTCGGGCGTTTCGGAGTCTCCGCTTCAGCATGTGGTGACGGTTACCGAGGGGGGGCTCGTGATCGATCCCACGGAATGGAGCTATTTGTACCGCGGAGAAGGGGAAGAAACCGTCGCGATTCCTCTCGATCGGCATCCGTTCGGGTCCGCGATCCGGGAGTCCATGGAAACGTTGCGCCGTTCCGGAAAACTCGAAAGGGCCGGCGCTTTTGACGACCGCTCCGTCAGTTTGCCGTTTCATTATGTCCTGCGCGAACCCGGCGAAGTTCTGGCCGTTCCGACCCTGCCGGTGGATTTTAAAATTCTGGACGAACGGCGTTCCGTTCTTACCGGGGTCGGAGTCGGTTTTCATAAAATGCCGGACGGGACGCTCAATTTTCTATTTCAATATCAGGTGGGCTACAACGTTCACGAACCGTCCGAGGCGATTGTCCGAGTGCCGCAGCATTGGGTCCTGATTCTCGAGCTTCCGGTCAAAACACTGTTTGATCCGGAATTGAAAATCCGGGAATGGATGCGGTTCTTTGCCGAAAAAGGGAATCCTGATTGGATGCTTCAATTTCTCGAGAAAAATTTTCAGGGACTTCTCCTGAGCGAAATCGGTCCCGAAAATTTGCGAGGGGTCCCGGACATGAAAGAGACGCTTGTCTCTACGATGCGCGAGCATCTTCCCGCGCTTTTCCGTTTGATAGGCAGTCTGCCGGCAATTTCGGAGGAAGATCTTCAAGCGCGAATCCGAAACGCTCCTCCGGTAAAGACTTTTTCGGAGACCGGCGCCAGTCTGGGCGTTACGGCCGAAAAAACGGGGTCTTTGGAAGAAAGCCTCCGGGAATTGTCTCCCGGCAAGCGGCAGCGTGGATCGGTACGGCCTGAAACGGTTTCGGCGGCTTCGCTTGGAGATCAAGAAGGTTTTCCGGAACGGCAGCGGCGCCTCGGAGAAAATGCTTTACGGCTTCAGGAAATTCTGGACGAAAAGTTCGGATCGGATCTTAATCTTCGGGACCATTTGACTCTGGAAGGGAAAAACCGGACGTATGAGATCCTTCGCACGCCCTGGTATGTCCGGGCTGGCGATATGTTTTATTTCCCGTATCTGGTCAAAGGCTTGAACCCGATGTTGGCCAAGAAGGGGCAGCGTTTTGGTATTGACTATACGCCTTACTTCAAAAGATCCCGCTTCGAGCGTTTGATGGAAGAACTTGCTCCGTACGGAGAAAATTTGCTGGTTCAAGGGATCGGACCGGGCGAGGATTCCGTTCCCTGGCTGGATTTTCCTTATCACAACTACACGTTGAGCGCGATTTTTTCGATGATGGAAAAAGCGGAAGCGTTTGAAGGATTGCGGGGCCTGGATGCCGGGACCGGTGACGGGATTCTTTCGGCTACCGCTTTGCGCCTGGGCGCGGGGGAAATGGTCGGCATAGACGCGAACGATATGTGCATCGGCCTTGCCTCTTTTCTCAGGCAAACAAACGGGATCCCGAGAGATACGATGCGATTGCGGCAGCTGGATTTTTCGGATGCCGACCGGAATTCTTTGGGGGATTTTGATTTTATCGCGGCGAATTTGCCGCGCTGGGGGCAGATGGTTGAAGGGCGGTCCGGGAATTGGCACGAGGTTTTTCTGCTTCAATTTCCTTCCGCGCAATTTTATCTGGCAATCGGCGAGCGGGCTTCGCATCCTTTGGTCCCGAGGCTTTGGAATATTTTTAATTCGGAGTTCGAATCATTGGAAATCCTTTTGCCGATTTCTCGGGTGCCGGTTTTTTCCGCGTCAGGGCGGCGCACAAGGGCAGTGGATCAAGGCGCCAGCCTGGGGGATGAAAACGGAGAAGACGGAGAAGCCCGGGATTGGGCGGAAGAAGAACGCCGGTTGACCGGGCAGTGGGAGGCGGAATTTGATCAATGGGCGGAAGAGCAGGCTTTGAATGAACGGTTGGAGCATCTCAGGGAGGATGAAGAAGTCCGCGGACTTGTTTTGAAGTATGAAAATATCGTTCCGGCCGTGACGCCGCTTACGGAGGCCGGCCAAATCGATCGGGAAGGGATACGAAACCTTGTGCGGCACCTTGTTTCGCTGGGCGTGAGGTCCGTTCTCGTGATGGGGGCGACCGGGGAATTTATGTTTTTGCGAAACGAACAAAGACTGGAGGCGATCCGGATTTTTGCCGAGGAGGCACAAGGCCGGCTTAGGATTTTTGCCAATGCCACGGGCGATACGGAGACGGAGACAATCGGGAATCTGATCGAAATTCACCGCATCGAGGGGATAGAAGCCGCGGTACTCGCGCCACTTTATTATCTCGCGGACAATCCGGAAGTCGTGCCGCATTTTGACCGCATCGAAAGGGAACTTGCCGAAGCGGGGATTACGCGCCGGCTTCCTCTCGTGCTGTACAACAATCCGGGAATTACGCGCGGCCTGAATCTTGAAGAAGAAGTCGCGGGGCAGCTCAGAGGCAGGATTGCCGCGCTGAAGGACAGTTCCGGGGATGTTGACCGGCTTCGCGGATATTTCAGGCAGACAATCGTGTATCAGGGAGATGAAATGGGTATTGTCCCCGCGTTGCTTTCGGGGGCAAAAGGAGCGGTGTCTTCAATGGGGAATGTGAACGCGTTTCCCCAACTTTTGTTTGGGGAGGATCCGGGTTCCGATGCGCAGAGACTCTTGCAGGGGCGGATCAACACGATTGTTCCGGATCTGACGGCTGGCCGGGCGAAAATTGTTACGGGAATTAAATATTATCTGAGCCGACTCGGGGTGATCGGGCCCGCGACGGCGGGGCAGGCGTCCGAATTGACTCAACGGGAAAAAAACAGGATTGATTTACTGGTGAAGCGGGCCAAGCGGGAACGGGAAAAGGGAGAAAGAAAGAAGCTGGATTCTCTTAAAAAAGCGGAAGAGAACTTTGGGATCCGCGCGCGGGGCGTCGTAAATTCATTATCGCATCTGGCATGGGCGTTAAACGCGGAAGTGCTGGGCGGAGCGGTCCGAAAAGCGGGGGAGGGATTGGACCGGTACGAGGATATCCCGTCGTCGGAGTTGCGGAGTCTGGTAAACGGAATTAATACGACATTGCAATGGCCGTCCATGAACCGCCCGAGGCGTCGACGAATTGTCGAACGGTATGTGAATTTAAATCCGAGGTTACGGGAGATCGCAAAAGGGATCCGGGATTGGGCGCAAACAATTCCCGGCGATCCGCGGGAAATTTCCGGGTATGCCGCGGCATTGGTTCGCATCGGGGAGGTGGGCAGTTCTCCGGGCCGCGCGAGAAGATTGTCCGACATTGCGGAACAATTAACGGTTTTGATCCGCCAAGCTTACCCGGCCGTTCCGATTGTCTGGGAAGACGGACAGGGGGTTTGGGACTTTTTCGGCGATCGGGGAGACACCGCTCAAAGTCTTGGGGATGCTTCCGACGGCACGATTTCTCCCGAGGCCAGGCAGGTGGCGGAAGAGATCACCGGCCGGATTTTCAGGATTGATCCGGACCGGGAGATGCGGCTGCGATGGATGCGGGAATTGGGTCTGTCGGGCCGGGAAGGAAATGCCGCCGTATTGCTTGAAACGCTTTCTCCCGAGATTCGGCCGCTTCTTGCCGAAAGCGGTGAGTTTGGGATTGCCGTCGTTTCCGCTCATTCCCTTGAAAACGTACGGCGCATGGAGGCTTTTCTCGGCGCAAACCGGAATAAAATGCTGCTGGTCTATTACGATGGAGACGAAAGCGACGAGGCCCTCCGGGAGAAGAATCTTTTTTACCGCGAAAAATTCGAAGGAAGAATTCAGCTTGTGAAAGCGCGACCGGGAGAAGATTACACCTTCTTCCTCGGGGGTTTTCTCAGGGGCGGGCGCCTTGCGAGTGATTTCCGGGCGCGGGCAAAAACGTTTTTCGGCCGCGCCGGGAATCAAGGCGCTCTGACTCAGAACGAACTCCTTAAATCGCTTACGATTGTCGGTCGCGAAAATGTCCTGGCCGAATTGCAGTCGCCGTTTGTCAGGCCTTTTTATTCCCGGGATTTTGCCATGGACGGGGAAACGACGGAATTTGCGGAGCTGGTCTATGCGTTGATCGGAAGCGGGCGGATGACGGCGGAGGCTTTGAGGAAACAAATCGGGGACAACCTGGAAATCCGTCTTGCCGAAAACGGGATTGAAATTGCCGGTCTTGCGTTGAATGCAAACGCGATCGGGCATTATCTCGAATTGCTCAGCGAAATGAAGACCGCAGCCGAATCTTTCGCCCGCGCGGCCTAAAGCTCCAAACACTTTCCCAGTTTTGTGAGATTCCGGCAGCCGTTTTGCGTGACAACCACGAGATCTTCAAGCCGAACCCCCCCGATATCCGGATAATAAAGGCCCGGTTCGACGGTTACGACGTTCCCCGCTTTCAAGATCTCGCTGCGCGGGCTGATGCGGGTGGATTCATGCACGTCCAGGCCGAGTCCGTGTCCCGTGCTGTGAGTGAATCCCTGCAGGCGGCCTTTTCGTATTCCGGTTTTAAAACCTTGCTTTTCGAAATATTTCGTGACGGCCGCGTGGACCTTTTTCCCGTCGACACCGGCCCGAATCATGCGGAAAGCGATTTCCTGCGCGCCTTGGACGGCCGCGTACATTTTTCTCAGTTTCGGGGATGCCTTCCCACGGACGACGGTTCTCGTGATGTCCGCGTAATAATGACTCGTCATGGAACGGGGAAAAACGTCAATGACAATGGGACTGTCGGCGAAGAGAGGGCCGGAACCTTCATTGTGAGGCTCGGAACCTTGAACTCCCGGCGCGACAATCGTATGGTCGGGGAGACAGTCTTGTTCGATCAGAGCGACATGGATTGTCCTCTTAATGATGTCTGCGGTCAGCAAGGATCCCTCGTGATAAAGCCTGCCGCCGAGAATGTCGGAATTTTTAATAACGGATATTGCCCGGGAAAGCGCTTCTTCGGTTGCGCGCAAGGTTTGAGTGATTTCCGCAATCTCCCCTCTCTTTTTTATGGCCCGTTGCTTGAAGAAAGGATTGGGCCGGGGGGTGATTCGGAATCCTTTCTTCCGGAGCGCGTCGGCATATTGAATCGGGAAATTAACGGGGACTTCGACTGTGTTTACGCGGTATTTTTTCAGGAGAACCGCCGCGGCATCGGCCGACGAGAAAGGTTGCGTCCCACCCCTTCCGTATTTCGCGGCCAGTTCCGAAAACGATACGACCTCGCAAGTTTTTATCCGGGATTTTGCCCGATCCAGTTCAAGGTCATTCATGACCGCGAATTTTTTAGGGGGGATTTTCAGAAATATAAAAGGATCGGGGGCGAAAAAACGGGTGGCGTAAAGCATGTTGGAATCGTTTTCGGAACTGGCGATGATCAATTCCGCGGTGTTTTGTTTTCTCATGACGGAACAGGCTCCTGTTGTGCGAATGTTATAACAAAAGCCGCCGGATTTAAAGAGGATTCAGCCGCCCGGGCCGGATGTCCGGCGGTTTTCCGTCATGGCTTTTTTATTTTAAATCCGTAGAATACCTGACAATAGTAAACGCGATCCGTGAATCAGGACCGGGAAACCGTCCGTGTCCCGGGAAGATGGAGGCAGCGATGGCCGATCCGCTTGTGATAGGAGAATATCTCATCCACCGGCTTTATGAGTACGGAGTCCGGCATGTTTTCGGAGTCCCCGGAGATTATGTCCTCACGTTTTTTGATCGGCTCCATCGCAGTAAAATCCGGGTCATCAACACCTGCGACGAGCAGGGCGCCGGGTTCGCGGCGGATGCTTATGCGCGGCTGCGCGGTCTGGGGGCCGTCTGCGTGACCTATTGCGTCGGAGGGCTGAAGCTGGCCAACACCACCGCCGAAGCGTTTGCCGAGCGGTCTCCCGTTGTGGTCATCAGCGGGGCGCCCGGGACGAATGAACGGGAAAAGAACCCGCTGCTGCATCATCGCGTAAAAGATTTTGACACCCAGCTGAAGGTGTACGAGCAGCTGACCGTTGCGTCAACCGTTCTGAACGACCCCGAAACGGCTTTCCGCGAAATCGACCGTGTTTTGGGCGCGGCGATGAAATTTAAACGGCCCGTTTACATTGAACTGCCGCGCGACAGGGTCACGGCGGAAGGGCTTGCCGGGCATTCCTTCGTGAAACCTTCCGAGAAAAGCGACCCGAACGTTCTGAATGAAGCCCTTCAGGAAGCGGTCAAAATGATTAATGCCGCGCGTCAGCCCGCCGTGATCGCGGGGATCGAACTTCACCGGTTCGGGCTGCAGAAACTTTTTCTTGAGTTTATCGAAAAAGCGAATCTTCCCGTTGTTTCGACTCTGCTGAGCAAATCGGTGATCGCCGAGCTGCATCCTTTGTATATGGGGGTTTATGAGGGGGCGATGGGATGCGAAGCGGTCCGCAAATATGTCGAAACCAGCGACTGCCTGGTTCTGCTCGGGGCCCCCATGAGCGATGTGGATCTCGGGATTTTTACGGCGCGTATTGATCCCGCCCTGTCGGTTTATGTGACGAGCGAGAAGACATCCATCCGGTTTCATAATTTCGAAAACGTGTTTTTGGAAGATTTTATCCGCGGGTTGATTTCAAGCGGGGTTACCCGGCGACGGCCCGCGGAAATTCCTCACCCCGAGATGCCGCCGCAGTTTCACGCCGTGGCGGGCCGGAAGATGACGGTTGCGAGATTGTTTCAGAAATTGAATTCATTTCTCGAAGACAATACGGTGGTGATTGCGGACCCCGGGGACGCGATGTTCGGCGGCGCGGATTTGGTGATTCACGGAAGCGCGGAGTTCCTGGCGCCGGCTTATTACACTTCACTCGGGTTTTCCGTGCCGGCGAGTCTCGGGGCCCAGCTGGCCGATCCCGATATCCGGCCGCTGGTTTTGGTCGGTGACGGCGCTTTTCAAATGACGGGAATGGAGCTCGGCACGATCGCGCGGTTCGGCCTGAATCCGATTGTGATCATTCTAAATAACCGCGGTTACGGGACGGAACGCCCCATGAAGGACGGACCGTTCAACGACATCCCTTTCTGGAAATTCAGCCGCTTGCCGGAAGTGCTGGGGGCCGGTTTGGGTTTTGAAATCCGGACGGAGGATGAGCTTGAAAATACGCTTAATGTCTGCCGGGATGCCAAGGAGTTTTGCATTCTTGACGTACTCATCGATTCGCAGGATATCTCACCGGCGTTAAAACGCTTTACCGAAACACTTGCTAAAAGGGTTCGCTGATTAGACTTATCCGAAATTAAGACATTTCCACTATTTGGCCCGAAACGACTCCTCCTTTTCGGTTACTTTATTTGGTCAGAAACATTTTTTAAAATTCGAAACGCTAAATTATTTATTTTCAATAAGTTACAATCTTTAAATCGAGGTGTTCGCTATTTAGACCGGCTTGTAACGTTAGCGGTTAAGTGTTAATATTGTTATATACTTTAGCAAAGGCCAAATAAAGCTAAAAAGGAGCAGAAAGCGACATGAGCTTTGTGCCAAAGAGAACTCTATCGCTTGCGGTCAGTATTGTCTTTTTCACACAAACCGTGTGTTTGGGACAATTACCTGACCGAAGTTTCTTGTCCGAACCCGGAGATGCGGGCCCCAAGCTTTCCCAATCCGGCGCTGTTTTGAAACATTCCCGAATAGAAATCCCCTATGAACTGGGTGAAATCACCGCCCGTTTTGAGAACCCGCAGAATAAAACTTTTCTCATCCAGGTGCAGGATGCGCACGGATGCTATGAGGCGCAAAAAAACATAGCGCGGATTGCCGAATATTTACACAAAACCTACGGGATCAACATCCTTTTTCTGGAAGGCAGCGCGGGAGAATTAGATCCCGGTCTTTTTGATTTTTTTGAAGATGCCCGGCTCAACCTTGAAGTCGCGGACGATTTGATGAAGGAAGGGGAATTTACCGGGGCCGAAATGGCGTTGCTTGAGAACGCTTCGAATGAAGAAAAGTTTCGCGCTTACGGGATAGAGGCCGAAGCGCTTTACCGGGAAGATCTTCGACTCTTCCGTGACGTGTTGGGCCGAAAGGCGGTTTCGGATGATTTCCTGAAGGCGGCAGGAGAGAGGCTTGACACGATCGGAAGCCGGATCCTTTCCAACCGGCTGCGTGATTTCATCCGCGAGTGGAGGAGATGGCGGGAGACGCAGGAAGACTTGATGAGATTTCTGGGGGTTTTATACCGGCAGAGCCTGGAGACCCTCGGGCTGGATTTAAAAGATCCCAAGAATCAAGGGGACTATCCCTCATTGGTCCGGTATTTCAATCTCAAAGAAGCCGAAGGCGGGCAGGATCCGCAAAAGGTCAAGGGCGAGCGGGAGTCGTTTTTCCGATTTCTCGAAGGGAGAATCGACGCAAAACTCTTTGAGGAAATTTCAGAAATCGGAAAAACGGATCGCTCCGGGGAAAAAGAAAATCTCAGGTTTTTGCTTGAAAAAATAGCCGGTCAACTGCTGCCGGAGAAGATTGAGCTTCCGGATTTCCCGAACTTTTACGCATGGCTTCGATTCCGGATCCTGGAATCGGAGATCCGCTCCGAAGATCTTTTTAACGAGATCGAACGGGCCACGGAAAGTGTTTTGGGGAAGATGGCCGGGAGCGGGCCTGAAGAAAGATTTGTCGCGCTTTTGGAGGATAAGTTTACTCTGGAAAAACTTTTAAGCTTAGAGCTGACTCGCGCTCAATACGAGCGGATCCGGAGCCGTATCGCAGATTTGAATCCCGTCCGATTTTGGGAAAGACTTCATGCGCTCGATACGGATTTGGGAGCGCCTTTCGTCGACGGGAAATTGGGAAAAACCTTCGGCGGCGCGGAAGAATTTTATCGTTTGGCGGAAGAAAGAGAGGCGTATTTTATCGAGAAAGTCCTTACGCTACTGAACGGCCGGAAAAATCCGAACAGTATTCTGGTCACCGGCGGATTTCATACCGAAGGGCTGGAGCGGAAATTGCGGGCCGAGGGAATTTCTTATGTTTCGATCCGCCCGAGAATCAGGGAAATCGGCAACAGTCAGGAGGTCTATCTCGGGGCGATTTTGGGGGTCGGAACTCATTTTGCCGAATCCCAAATCAATATTGTGCCCGCGCTGACGGGCCTCGGCGAACAGGAGAAGCTGGGGTGGGATCGCGAGGAGCGAAGCGAGAGAATCGTCAACGCCGTGAGGCAAATATGGGCTAGGCGGCCGCTTGCCGGCATCAATTTGAAGAATGCCTATCTTGCCGAAGCCGCAAGTCTGGGCGGGGATGAAACCCAAAAGCTTGCCGCGTTGGCGCGAGACATTTTTTCCGGATTGAAAGCGGAAGGGAATTATCTTGAAATTCAAGAAAGGGCCACTCATCCATACCATCCCGATTTTACCGAAATTGACCGGTTTGTTTCAAACGCTCTACGGACTCGCGAATTGACCGGAACGAAGGACGCAATTATGGATCGGGTCGTTTACCTGGTGCGTGAGGATCAGATCGCTCCTTCTTCTGGCGGGGAACTTCGGAAAGTGAATCCGTCGGCTGATCCGAAGATTCGTGCGGCGCTTTTTGATTTGGATGGGACACTCGTGGATACGCTCGGCATCGGAGGGCTTGTGCACGGCTATTTGTATCACTACATCGTAAATGACGGGTTGGAGGAGCCGACGGAAGAGGAGATGCGGCCGGGGAAAGAGTTTCTCAATCGAACCATGGGGACATTGATTCTCAAGCAGATTCAAATGCTGCTTCAAATGGCCCGTGATAACGGAAAATCGGACGAGGCTCTGCGGGATCATCTGATACAGATTCTCTCAAGGATAGAGCCCTTGTCTCAGGCGGAACGAGATTTGCTTGAAAGAATCCCCCAAATTTTTAGTGAGCCCGGACTTTCTTTGCCGGACGGATTGGCGCAAGGGTATGCCACGATGGCATTGCTGGTTCAGATCCATGAAGCCAAAAGAAGGAATCCGCAGCTTTTTAACGGGGTCAGGAGGACTTTGGAGAGACTGAAGGAGTTCAATATTCCGGTTTTTCTGGCCACCGGCAATATGCGACTTTGGGCCGAGTTTCTTGTCGATGAATTCAAACTGAGAGACTATTTCACGGAAATTTTCGGAGGAGAGACGGACGGGAGCGATCGTTTCCTTCACGGGAAAGAGGATATGCTGCTTTATGTGAAGGAAAGGCTTGGATTGGGAGGCGACAATGAGCTGGTGCTTTTCGGAGACGGTCATGGCGATATGGCCGCGACAAAACCCGAAACCCATCCGAACCGGTTTATCGGAGTCGGAATCAGCGGCGGAGACGAAGCGTTGGCCGGAAAATTGACATCATCCGGAGCGGATTTTCTGATTCCGGATTTTGAAAAGTTTCTCCTGTACTGGAACGCGTTGGGATTTCCGAAAGAACCTTTGGTGTCGGGCGAGAGCCTCGGGAAATTGTCGCGGGATATTTTCGGGCTGCTAAGAAAAAGGATGGATTATCTGAATATTCATGAGTACGCGACTCGGCCCGGGAATTCCGACTATTCGGCTATCTCGGAATTTGTGACAAGGATTTTGACGGCCGAGAGTTTTCCCGGTTCAATCGATGAGGTGATTGCGCAGGTGGTTGATCTCGTGAAGACGGATCGGGAGGACCCCGCGCCGGGAAATGAATTTAAAAAAGTGAATCCGGATGCGGTTCCCGAGATCCGGGCTGTTTTATTTGATCTGGACGGGACTTTGGTCGATAGCCTGTGGATGCATGAAGTGACGTTTGGGACGCTGTGGCATTACATTGTGAACGGGACTAATTTGTCTCCCGCGGAGGCGGAATTGCGGAGGGGCGAGGAGTTTCTGCAATCGGTCAGCAAATTGCATTTGATCGCGCAGGTCGAAGCGATGATTGATTTGGCGACTTCAAAAGGACGATCCGAAGAATTATTGTGGGGTAATCTTATCCGGCTTGGAGATTCCTACGGGATCGGCCCGGAAATCGAGAAAATTTCGGGCTTTAAAGAATTGTCGCTGAAAGGGAAACTGATGCAGGGATATTACTGGCTTTATTCCGCGATTGCTTCGTCCGTTGCAAGGCAAAATTTGCCCCGTCTTTTTCCGGGGGCGGAAAGAGTTTTGCGTCGGTTGCAGGAGTTCAATATTCCGGTTTATGTGGGGACGCTTTCCCATCAGGCCTTGGCGGATTATGAAGTTCAGGGGAACGGAATCGGAAAATATTTTGTGGAAGTCTACGGAAGCGTCAATGACGATATCTCTCCGTTTGAAGACGGGAAGCTGGATGTCCTCCGTCATATCAAGCGGCAACACGGACTTGAACGGGACGCCCAGATAACGATTATCGGAGACACGAGAGGAGACATGAAGGCTTCAAAGTCCGGTGACGGCAGGGAATCTTTTATCGGAATCGGGGTGACGCAGAGAAAAGAAGGGCAGGCGGAGCGTTTGGCGGAAGGAGGGGCGGATTTTATTATCCCTGATTTAGAAAAATTCCTTCTTTATTGGGATGCATTGGGTTTCCCCAAAGAACCGCTTCCTATCGCATCCAGTCTCGGAGATGAGACGGCTTTAAAGCACATCATCGGCACGCAGAGTGTTGCGGAGGCGGTGGATGCGATCGATGAAATGATTGCAGTTATAACTGCGCGAAGGGCCGCCATTGCTCTTGAGACATGGGCGGGGCGTGGGCTTGGGCAGTTTGCGGTAAACGAGACTTATCCGTCGGACGCAAGAAAAATTCGGGAAATTGCAAGACGCTTAAAAGAAAGAGGCCGGCTTTTGCTTTATCAGGAATATGAAGCAAGGGTCAGAGCTTATTGGACGGGCTATGTCGCGAACAAGGTGGTTCCTTTGTACGATTCGGTTTCGGAAGATCCTGCGTTGCTCGAGCTGTCCCTTGAAGAAAAAATGGACCGATTTGACGAAATCCCCTACCTTCGGCAGTTGGGAAAAAGGCATTTGATTTTCATTAAGACGATCGCGTCTTATTTCCAGATGCGCCTTTCCGGGAGCGAACTTTTCGTGACCGCATCGAGTTTTTTTGAAATAGCGGAGGTATTGCAGATGTTGTTGCGGCTTGAAAATGAGCACTCGCCTGAAAGTATTCGGGCGGTTCAGATTGCGCCGGAAGCCGCTGGAATTCTTGAGAGCAGGGGATTTCTTCATGATTTCGCGCATGTCGCGCGGGCCGTGCCCTTTTTTGAATTTATCCGGGACAAATTTTTAGAAGCGGGATATGTGGGCGCAGATCTCAGCCGGGTTAGCGATGAAATGTACCGCTTTCGGTCCGATTTCAGGGCGATTCATGGGATTTACCGGCATGTGAATTTAGAGCAGAAAGATCTGCATGTCCGTCTGATTCTTGAGGTCGGGGATTTGATCCGGGAAGGAATTTCGGCGTATCGGGATTCTGTCAAATTGATGCGGCAGCCGGAGACCGTGAATTTCATCGATTCCGATGACGTTGAAAGTTACTGCCAGGCAGCGGAGACGTCCCTTGAAATTCTCCGAAAACTACAGGAAGGGGTCGACGCGTTTATTGCCGGTAAAATTCCCGAGAAGAAGCCTTTTGATATCCGCCATTCCGTGCAGACGGTTGCCGACTTTTTCTTCAGGGAAGATTTGCCCACACTGCCGCATTTTGAGTTGGAACTTCCGGAAGAATTAGCGACGGCATTTGGCGATGAACACGGTATCGACCGCGTTTGGCTTAACCTGATCAAAAACGCGTTGGATGCCACCGAAGTTCCTTCCACGCAGCAGAATGAGAATACGATCCGCGTTAAGGTTGAACTTTCCGGCGGTGAAATTGTGACGCGCGTGAGCGATACCGGTTCCGGGATTCCGCCCGAAATTCTCGCGAGAATCTGGGAGCCGGATTTCACGACCAAAGGCGCGAATGGAACGGGGCTCGGGCTTCCGGTGGCGAAGCAGATCGTCGAACAATTCGGCGGGACGATTTCGGTCGAATCCGAAGCGGGAAAAGGCACGACGTTTACCGTGCGATTGCCGCTGTATGTCGAAACGGCCGCAAGTCTTGGACAAGGCAATATCGGGTTCTTGATTAACGATTTGAATTATCATTTGAACGCGCCGACGGGATTGCGGGTTGATTGGGAGACGAAGAGTTTCGGGAAGGCGTCAGGGACGCTTGAGTTAAATACCAACGATGATTTGCTTCGCGTTTTCTGCCACGTGAATCCGGGATGGGCTAAACAATATCCCAATTTGGATCCACTGACGAATCCGGCGAATCATCGCGGACTGTATCTGAAATCACCGATCGGCTCTTTCGGGCAATTGATCCTGGAATTCCATTCACTTCCGGTTTGGGACGAGGCCAGGCCTCGTGAGAAGAATTTTATGCCGGTCCTGCTGATTCGAGAGGTGCAACCAAGCGATGGCCTTCGGGCCATTAAAGACCCAAAGCACCGGCGCCAACTCGATGCATGGCGGGAGAAAACTCTTCAAGCTGTTTTGGCCTGGGCGAAATCGAACGGGGTGGAAGTGTTTGCCAGCGCATCCGAGCTGATCAATGAATTGCATCCGGATTTGAGTGAATTTGAGGTCAGGACCAATTATGAACTGCCTTTCCAAAACGGCGATTGGCAAACAATTTTGATTCCTACCCGTTTTCTCAAAGATGAAGAAAATGATTTGTACGGGTTTGTACCAGACCTCATGCTGGAGTCGGGAGAAGAATATCCCTGGCACGTTTATACCGGCAATCGGTCGTTTCCGATGCTTCAGGAAAACGCTTCCAGTCTGGGCGATTTATCGGAAAGAGAAGATCGGGCCCGCGCGGCTGCTTTGGAGAAATATGAAGGATTGTACGCCCGGCTGATGGCGGCCGGCGAATATCCGGACGCGGGAGGATTGGCGAAAGTTTTGAGAGGCTTCAGAACTTTACCGGGAGGCGGATACGTTACACGGGAATTTGAAGACGGGATTTATACCTCCATATTTCGGATTCATGATCAGTCGACGATCGGCGAAGCGAGGCTGGAATTCCGGAGTTTTGTAGATGAAATCGCCGATGTCTTTCCTCCGGAACAACGCGATCAAATCAAAGTTTGGGAAGTTGAGAATGACAATGCGCATGTTTCAGCCGTTGTTTTTCAGGAAGCGAATGCTTTGCTCAAGGCCCCCGCGCCGAGGTTAACCGAAGAGGATAAGGGCAATCTCCGGGGGCTTCTTGACGAAATGGCCCGGGAGACGCATCCCGTTTCGCTTCATTTTGTCGGGTATGGTCTCGGCCCGGACGGAGGATTTATCCGTCTTTATGCGGACTTATCGGGCCGGCTTTTTGATTTCTGCGAACGGTTGAGAATCCGCGCGGAGGAAATTACGGAAGGACGGACCAGCAGCCGTCCTAAAGGTTTGATTTCCATGACCGTCGGAAGGATTTTGTCGCTTCCTTATTCCGAGGATGCCCAAATCGCGGAGAGACAGAAAGCGGAAGTGATGAAAAGAGTTCGGGCCAGAGGGGAAGCGTATCATAGGCAGTGGATTGAAAATTTAGCGCCAGGGACTCCTCCCGCGCTGACCATTCAGGGAATTACCTGGTTGAATGAATCGCAATGGCTTACGACGAAAGGCCGGGAGCCCGATCGGTATTTCCCTTTTGGCGCGACCGGAGCCAGCTTGGGCGAAAGGAAGGCCGGGAAAGCGGCGTGGACGAGAGCTTCGGTTCCGGCGGGAAGTGATCTGACGGCAAAGGAGATTCAATCCCTGGGGGATTACACGGAAGCATTTTTAGGGAAAAATAAACCTGTTTTCCAGCAAAATCGGGAAGAGATCCGGGATACTCTGCTGGATTCCCGGCGCCTTGCTTTTGCCTTGAGGTCCAATGGGCCGGAGGCTTACCGGGATTACGCGAGATTTCATACGGATTTTCTGAATCAATTGGATCCCGCATTTGTGGCCAGAATATTCGCTCCGAAATTGCTTTCGGGAGAGAGGGGAAGGAAAATTCTGGATTTTCTCGTTGGGAAAATGTCCCGGGCGGAGGGATTGACTCCGGCTGAGACCGAATTTTTTCGCGGCCTTCGCCCGGATGAAGATTTGGCGAACCAGGGAGTCTCTGTCGCGAGAGTCGTGGATTACAGTTCGGGACGCGGGTGGGACGAAGGAACCATTGTGCTGAAAATCACGCTTCTTCGCAACGGCCGTCAGTTTACTTTCTTCCTTAAGGGGCTGGGCAGCGGCGAAGTCAGTCTTAAACGGGCGAAAAAGAAACAAATCGGAAAATACGAAGTCTTTTTCTTTGAACTGGCAAAACTCCTCGGATTGAATTCCATTCAAAGCGCCTATTTTGCTGAGGAGGAAGATCCCAGAATGCAGGGGTTTACCCTCATGCAGGAAATCCGGGCCCCGACGACCGGCATCTTATTCGACAACGATCCCAAAAACCTTCATTTCAGGCTGAGAGAGGAATTTGTCCCGTATCGGGTACAATTGATTTCGGAATTCGCGCAATTTGCGGCCCTTTCGGATCTTTTTTGTAAAATCGACAGGAAGATTATTCGAAACCGCCGGCCGCAATTCTCTTCGAACTACATGATTGACGAAGACCGCCTGAAACAAGGTTTGCCGGCTCTTTACGCCATCGATCATCTTTGGCTTTTCAATTCCGACATCGCGGAAGTGATCGAAGATATTGAATTGGGAGGGGAAGGAGAAATCGGTATCTTGTGCAGCTTAGAGGAGTTCAATAATCCGGAAGGACGGACAGCTTTGCTGGCGGAATACGAAAGAGCGTATAGGACTTATTGGGAGGCGCTGCAAAGCCGGATGCCGCAAATCGAAAACCTGGTTGTGGAAATCTTCGGGGAAGGGAGCCTGGAGCATCAGAGATTTTTGGAGTTCAAGCAAATGGACCCGGAAGAGAAGCTCAGAAGACAGGAAGAGGCACTGCTTCGGTTTGTTGAACGCCGGGACAGCGGAGCAAGTTTGGGAGAGGGAATTCCCGCGGAGGCCGAACAATATGCGGAGGAGCATCGGCGCGACATCTCGGCGATTCTCTTCGTGGCCGAAAAATATGCGGGGCGGATCCTTTATTTGCCGGACGCGGATCAAGCCGTATTTTCGTGGTTTTCCGGCCGGTTGGGGCTGGGTGGGACGGTTGGAAAGGAAATCGGGAAGGAGTTTGAGGCTTTTAATGTTTCTTCGGACCGCCTGTGGCAATATCTTCGGGCCCGGATTCCGGACGCGGTCGGCGGCCCGGAGGGCAGCATTCCGATGCTGCTGGACGAAGGAGTTTTTGAAGAAACGGATCCGGAAGCGGTGGCTCAAAAAGTCGCTTTGGCCATGCGGAGCGGTGATTTGCTTGCCGTTTTATGGAACGGGGACAGAAAACCCAAGTTTGTGAGCGAGCTCTACCGCATTTCCGGCGGCCGGAAATTTCGCGTCAAAGATTTGATGGTGAAAAGAATGACGGGGGCTTCGGTTGATAAACTGACAAAGGGTTACGATGTCCCGGTCATGTGGATCGGAAGCCTCACGCGGGAGGAGATGGAGATTTCTTTCCGGCAAGGGGATAAGGTTAAGCTGAATTTAAAGATTTTAGCCGATTACGGAATTGATCCGGCACAAATTGTGACGCTGTTAAGACAGATAGCCGATTATCCGGCTTTGCGGGAAAAACTATTTTTAGAAGCCGGCTTCACTCCAAGGGAAGGGTATTGGGAAGTCGGCAGCGGGTTTGTGAATTTAATTCAGAGTATTTACCAGGCGCAGGCGGCTCAACAAGCTATTAAGACTGCGGCTTAAAAGTAAAAGGGGGCACGCCTCGAGGGGTGTGCCCCCGCATTCACCCCTTTGTTTCTTGACACTCCCAATTCTAAAAGTTACAATCGAACCCCTTTTAAAGAAAGAGATTAAGAAATGGAAAGAAAATTAAAATTAGGATTACCCAAAGGAAGCTTGGAAGAAGCGACCTATAATCTTTTTAAAAAAGCCGGGTTTAAGATTACCGCGGCTTCCCGTTCGTATTATCCTTCCGTCGACGACGAGGAGCTTGAAGTGATTCTTTTCAGGCCCCAGGAAATGTCCCGTTATGTGGAAGACGGCATTATCGATGCCGGACTGACCGGGTATGATTGGATTCTGGAAAACGATTCCGATATCGTTATCGTCACGGACTTGGCGTATTCCAAGCAAACGACCCGGCCGGTGAGGTGGGTTCTCGCGGTTCACAACGATTCGAAGGCCAAGTCGGTTCAGGATCTCCAGGGGAAGAAAATCGTGACGGAACTTGTGAACGCAACCAAGCGTTATTTGAAGAAAAATCATGTCCAGGCGGATGTCGAATTTTCCTGGGGGGCCACGGAAGCGAAGCCTCCCCGTCTTGCCGATGCGATTGTGGAAGCGACTGAGACCGGTTCCAGCCTGCGGGCCAATAATCTGCGAATCATTGATACCGTCCTGACCTCTACGACCAAGTTGATTGCCAATAAGAAGAGTTTCTCGGATGTCTGGAAGAAAGAAAAACTCGAGAATATCGCGCTCCTGCTGCAGGGGGCTATGGCGGCGGAGGAAAAAGTCGGGCTCAAGATGAATGTCCCGGAAAAGAAATTGGACATGATTCTGAAGATTCTTCCGGCGATGAAGAATCCGACCATCGCGCCGTTGAGTCAGCCGGGATGGTATGATGTCGACACGATTATCGATGAAAAGACCGTAAGGATTTTGATCCCTAAACTCAAGAAAGCCGGGGCGTCCGGAATTATCGAATATCCTCTCAACAAAGTAATAGACTGAGTAGAAGACTATGGGCACAAAAAAGAAACAGCGTCGCAGAAAGATGAACAAACACAAGCGCAAGAAATGGCTGCGCAAACACCGGCACCGCAAGAAAATACGCTGGTAACGTTTCGTTCATTCTGATTCCAAAAAACAAGCCGATTCAGCATCCAAAACACGGGTGGCGTGTCGTTTTTTCTCGCCGACGTGAAAGATGTGGAGTTTCCGCATTGGGCTCTCGCTCGCTTACGGTATATTCGCCGGCCAAAATCAACCTCAATCTGTACGTGATGGGGGTCCGTCCGGACGGCTATCACGACCTCCACACCTTATTCCAAAGAATTTCCCTTTCCGATCGCATGGTTTTTCGAAAATCGAACCGGAAGGGAATTTCCCTGCATTGTGATTGCCCGCAAGTTCCTTTGGATTCTAGCAATTTAATTTCAAAGGCCTATAGACTTCTCGCTGAAGCAACGGGATTGCGCGGAGGTGTGGAAGTTTTTCTTGATAAAAGAATTCCTCCCGGAGGCGGATTGGGGGGCGGTTCGGGGAACGCCGCTTTCGCTTTAATAGCTCTTAACCGATTGTTTGGTTTAGGGTTGCAACGTCACGAGTTGATTCACTTGGGTAAAAGCTTGGGAGCGGATGTCGCTTTTTTCCTCTTAGAGGTTTCCCGGGCAATCGGAAAGGGAAAGGGGGATGAACTTTCTCCTCTTCGGGGAGAGAAAAAACTTCCTCTCGTCCTCGTTTTTTTTCCCGAGGGGCTTTCCACGAAAGCGGTGTATGGACATTGCAAGGCAGCTGGGGGATTCCCGCGGCGTGGCTTGACAAAAGTAAGTGCTGATACTATAATGATTTCCGATTTTTTGTCTGCAAAAGATCTTTCTAGAGCTTCAGGGCTTCTGTGTAATGATCTCATGAGATCTGCTTTCCAAATAAAACCCGCTATTGGGCGGGTTTTATTTTTTCTCAGGAAATTATCCGAAGCTTCTCTCATGACGGGGAGCGGACCGACGTTGTTCGCTTTGACTCAAAAAGCGGAAGAAGCCAACCGGATTGCCGAAGCGATTCGAAACAGATTCGGATTGAAGACATGGGTCGGGTGGACTTCTTGATTCTTTGAGGAAGCGATTTCGGTTAAGACAGGTTTGCTTGGAAACTTGCGATCGACGATCAAGAGGAGGGCCGGCAACCGTGAAAATTACTGAGGTCAGGGTCTTTCGAAAGGAAAATGCGGACAAAAAATTAAAAGCATTCGCGACGATCACGTTCGACGATTGCTTTGTGGTTCGCGATATCAAGGTGATTGAAGGGAATAAAGGGCTCTTTGTGGCGATGCCTTCCCGAAGGATGAAGGAAAATTGTCCCCGATGCGGGCACGGAAACGTGCTGCATTCTAAATTTTGCAATCAATGCGGGGCGGATTTGGAGGGAAGCGGTTCGCGCAAGCCGTTTGATAAAAACGATAAAGAGGGAGAGCATAAGGACGTTGCTCATCCAATTACCCTTGAATGCCGGGAATACATTCAGAAAGCCGTGCTGGAAGCATACGAGAAAGGATCGGCCGGCTGATTACGGCACTGAACGGATTCGGCTTGCTTTTTGATCGGAAGAAATGTTTGACGGGGCGCGTTTGGTTTTGAAGGGTTAAGGGGTTTGAGTTATTCATGCCCGCCGCGGTAGCGAAGGTATCCGAAGGGGTTTGGAAAATTTTTCCGAAGGATTTTGCCCGGTGGTGAAATGGTATCACAGAGGCCTTTGGAGCCTTGATTCCAGGTTCGAGCCCTGGCCGGGCAGCCATGACGCACATATTGAGATTTATCAAACGGCATGGCAGTCCTGACAACATTGATGCTTTTTAGACGGAAATCAGGGCAGCCATCAGCTTCCGATAAAGTTTTTTTGATGTGGCTGATAGCGATTCCGATTAAGTCCATCGGACATATTTATTACTCGCACAGTCAGAAGGAGGAGTTGTGATCGAGCGTTGTTCGTTTTGCGGAAGAGACAAGCGCAAGGAAGTTAAGAAGATTTTCGCCGGTCCGGGGGTTTATATCTGCGACTTGTGCATTAAAATCTGCCACGAGATTCTGGACAAGGAAACGCGGGTGGTGACTTCCAAAAAAAGCGAGAAGTTCCTTCTGACGGTTCCGAAACCGAAGGACATCAAGACGCAATTGGATGAATACGTCATCGGGCAGGAGAAGGTCAAAAAACAGCTTTCGGTGGCCGTTCACAACCATTACAAACGGATTGTTTCCCACGAAGATGACGGCGTTGAACTCGAAAAAAGCAACGTGCTGTTGATCGGTCCGACGGGTTCGGGAAAGACGCTTTTGGCCAGGACGCTGGCCCGGATTCTCGACGTTCCTCTCGCGATTTCGGACGCGACAACGCTGACGGAAGCGGGATACGTCGGCGAGGACGTTGAAAATGTCCTGCTCCGCCTGATTCAGGCGGCAAACCACGATGTGAAACGGGCGGAAATCGGAATCGTCTATATCGACGAGATCGACAAGATCGCGAAAACTTCGGACAACGTTTCCATTACCCGGGATGTCTCGGGCGAAGGGGTGCAGCAGGCTTTGCTGAAAATTCTGGAGGGATCCGTGAGCAATGTCCCCCCGCAGGGAGGCCGGAAACATCCCCAGCAGGAATACATTCAGATCAACACGAAAAACATCCTTTTTATTTGCGGGGGAACGTTTTCCAATCTGGATAAAATCATCGAACGGCGCATTGCCAACAAAGTCATGGGCTTCGGCGCGAAACTGAAGCATCCTTCCGCGAAGACCGTGGGAGCGATTCTTCAGGACGTGGAAACCGAAGATCTCCTGAAGTTCGGTTTTATTCCGGAGTTCATCGGGAGGTTTTCCGTGGTCGGTGCCCTGAACGGCCTGGACGAGAAGGATCTCGTCCGCGTGCTGACGGAGCCCAAAAATGCCCTGGTCAAACAGTATCAGAAATTTTTTAAGATGGAAAACGTCAACCTGAAATTCACTCCGGAAGCGCTGGAAGAAATCGCGAAAGAAGCCATCCGGAAGAAAACCGGCGCCCGGGCGCTCCGCTCGATTTTGGAGGATCTGATGCTGGATATCATGTATGACCTCCCTTCGCAGGAAGACGTCGTGGAATGCATTATCGGCAAGGAAGCGGTCCGGAAAGAGGAGGCGCCCCGCTTGATCCGCGTGTCTTCGCGCGCGGGCGAGGAATCGGCTTAAGAAGAATCCGGAACGGCGGCCGTTTAAGCGGAAGCGAAAAGGAAAATTTTATGACGGGAATAGCGGATCTGAAAAGCGAAAAGAAGATCGCGCAGATCGAAGCGGAAAGAAAGATCAAGGTGGGGCTCAAGGATTCCACCAAGGAAGCCCTGACGGCCTATTGCTTTCTTGCGCCGAATTTTCTGGGGTTTCTCGTGTTTACCTCGCTTCCCGTTTTTGCTTCGCTTGCGCTGAGCTTCGTGAGATGGGATCTTCTGAGCGCGCCGGTTTTTGTCGGAATGCAGAATTTTGTCGATCTGATCCGGGATCAGCATTTCTGGAAGTTTTGCTGGAATACGGTTTACCTGATGCTGGGGATTCCGGTCGGAATGGTCGGATCGCTTGCCGTCGCCATGGCGATGAATCAGAAGATCAAAGGGATTGTGTTTTTCCGGACGGCCTATTTTCTTCCGACGATTTCGTCGGGGGTCGCGATTTTTATTCTCTGGCGCCTGATCTACAATCCGGATTTCGGTTTTTTCAACTTTTTGATCCGGAGTTTCGGGGATTTGATTCATGTCCCCCTGAACGGGCCGAGCTGGCTGACCGACGAACGGTGGGCGAAACCCGCGCTGATTATCCTGGGGCTGTGGCAGGGGATCGGCGGGCACAACATGATTTTGTATCTGGCGGCGTTGCAGGGGATTCCGAATCACTTGTATGAGGCCGCGGATATTGACGGTGCGAACGGCTGGCAGAAATTTTGGGCGGTCACCTGGCCCATGATTTCGCCGACGACGTTTTTCATCGCGATCATGAGCATCATCGGAGGATTTCAGGCGGGATTTGACGCGGCCTACATCATGACGGGCGGCGGGCCGAACGGTTCGACGACGACCGTGATGTATTACATCTACAACAACGCGTTTCAGTGGTTTAACATGGGCTATGCCGCGGCGATTTCCTGGTTTTTGTTTACGATCGTGTTTTTATTCACCCTTTTCTACTGGCATTTCGGAGGACGGGTCGTTCACTATGATTAAAAGCGGTTCGGAGAAATCAAACGCGACGGAGATTGACGTCGAGGCAATCCGCCGGCGGAAACGTCTGCTGGAGGCGTTAAAAAAAAGCGTCAGCTTCGTTTTTCTTTCGATCGGAGCCGTGACGATGGTCGCGCCTTTTCTGTGGATGCTGGTGACTTCCCTGAAGGAACCGGGGCAGGTTTTTTCCTATCAGCGGGCATGGATCGCCGATTGGGTCCCGACGAGTTTTGTCTGGAAAAATTACGTCAAGGCGTGGCAGGTGGTTCCGTTTGCGAGGTTTTATCTCAATTCGATTTTTGTCGCGGTGCTGACGACGGCGGGGCAGGTCTTCACGAGTTCCATGGCGGGCTATGCCTTTGCCCGGTTGAAATTCCCGGGCCGGGACAAGCTTTTTTTCGGGTATCTGATGACCCTGATGATCCCCGGGGCGGTGACGATGATCCCGAACTTTATTTTGCTTCGCTGGCTGGGATGGATCGATTCGTACAAGGCTTTGATCCTTCCGGGCATTTTTACGGCGTACGGCACTTTCATGCTGCGGCAGTTTTTCATGACGTTACCCCGGGACCTTGAGGACGCGGCGAAAATCGACGGCTGCTCGTATTTCGGGATTTTCTGGCGGATTATTCTGCCGCTTTCCAAGCCGGCCCTGGCAACGTTGACGACCTTTACGTTTATGGGGACTTGGATGAATTTCATGTGGCCTTTGGTCGTCGTCAATTCTCAGGAAAAATTCACGCTCCCGGTGGGGCTTTCGTATTTTCAAAGCATGCACCATACCGACTGGACGGTTTTGATGGCGGGGTCGGTGATGATGCTCGCGCCGATTTTGATTGTTTTCATTTTTAATCAGCGCTATTTTGTCGAAGGAATCAAACTGACCGGAATCAAAGGATGAGTCTCCGATGAAAAATATTTGCGCCGTGATATTGGCTGCCGGGGAAGGGACACGGATGAAATCCGGACTTTCCAAGGTTTTGCACCGGATTTCCGGAAAGCCCATGATTTCGTATGTGCTCGACGCGCTCCGGCAGGCCGGAATCCGCCGGATCCTGATTGTGGCGGGAAGCAATCATCGGGAGTTGCGCGCGCTTCACGGACATGAGGCGGAAATTATTTTTCAGAAAAAACGCCTGGGGACCGGACATGCGGTTTTGACCTGCGGCCCGCGGTTGGAAAGATTCAAAGGCAGTGCGCTGGTCCTGACGGGAGACGCCCCTCTTTTAACGGCCGGAACGATTCGTTCTTTCCTGAAACAATACGGTTCGGAACGGCCTTCGGCGGCGATCCTGACGGCCCGGTTTGAAAATCCTTACGGCTACGGGCGCATTTTAAGAGACGCATCGGGGGACGTGACGGGGATCCGGGAAGAATTGGAAGCGAACGAAGAAGAGCGGGCGATTCAAGAGGTGAATTCCGGGATATATCTGTTCGAAACTAGCGGACTTTTCCGGGCCTTGAGGGAGATCAAACCGTCTCCGAACAAAAAAGAATATTACTTGACGGACGCCGTTGAAATCATGGTTCGGGCGGGAGCCAAGGTCCGGGGATATCTTCTTGCCGGGGGGCGGGAAATTATGGGAATCAATACCCGCAAGGATTTAGCGGAAGCGGCAAAGCTCATCTGGGAACGGAATCTCGATTTTTATATGGAACGGGGCGTGACGGTGATGTCGCCCGACAACACGTATATTGAGGCCGGAGTCAAAATCGGCCCGGACACGGTGATTTTCCCTTTCACGTATATCGAAGGGGATGTTTCGATCGGCCGGAATTGTAAAATCGGGCCTTTTTGCAAAATTCGCGCCGGCTCCAAGATTGCGGATGACGCGGAAATAGGAAGCTTCGTGGAGATCAACCGCTCTTCGATCGGTAAAAAGACGTTGGTTAAGCATCTTGCGTATTTGGGGGACGCTTGCGTCGGCTCCGCGGTGAATGTGGGAGCGGGAACGATTACGGCGAATTTTGACGGAAAGAACAAGAACAAAACCCGGATCGGAGACCGGGCGTTTCTGGGGTGTGATACGGTTTTGATCGCGCCCGTTTCGGTCGGTGCGGGGGCCAAAACCGGTGCCGGGAGCGTGGTGCTGCGGGGGAGAAATGTTTTACCGGGGACGACGGTGGCCGGTATTCCCGCGAAAAAAATAAAGACCGGGAAAAGGAAATGAGAAATGCAACCCCTGGGATTGCTTTTGGTTTTTTCAAAATCATTCAAAAATTAAATATTTCGAAGCTGAGGCGGAAAGGAGCTTTAAAGCCGTGAATAATTCGCTGACTGTTTTTTCCGGCAACGCGAATCGGAAACTTGCGGAAGCTATTTGTGAAATTTTAGGGGTCCAGCTCGGGGACGCCTTGGTGGACCGTTTCCCCGAAGGGGAGGTGCATGTCCAGATTCTCGAGAATGTCCGCGGCAAGGATGTGTACATCGTCCAGCCGGTTTGCGAGCCGCCGAACGACAGCGTGATGGAGCTTCTGATTCTTCTGGATGCCGCGAAACGGGCCTCGGCCCGCCGGATTACCGCCGTGCTGCCTTTTTACGGATATGCCCGGCAGGATCGCAAGGACCGGCCGAGAGTTCCGATCACCGCGAAATTGCTTGCCAATCTCCTGGTGACGGCGGGGGCCAGCCGCGTTTTAACGGTGGATTTGCATGCGGGCCAGATCCAGGGGTTTTTTGATATTCCGGTCGATCATCTGTATTCGATCAGCGTGCTTTGCGAGTATTTTCAGGAAAAGAATTTGAAGAACCTGACGGTCGTGACTACGGATGTCGGCGGAATCAAAATGGCCCGGGCGTATTCGAAGTTTCTCGAAGCCCCGCTTGCGGTCATAGACAAAAGACGCGAAAGCGCGAGTCAGGTGAAGGTGATGAACATCATCGGCGAGGTGAAGGGCCGGAACGTGGTGATCGTGGACGATATTATTTCAACGGGCGGTTCTTTGGTTGAAGCCGCGCAGGCGTTGAAGGAGGCCGGAGCGATTGATATTTACGCGACTGTGGTGCACCCGGTGCTCGCAAAGGACGCCGCGAAAAAAGTCATGAATTCGATTATCCGCGAATTGGTGGTGACGGACAGCATTCCCATTCCGAAAGAGAAAATGAACGGAAAAATTATCGTTCGGACCATCGCGCCGCTACTGGCCGAAGCGATCAAACGGATTCACGGCAATGAATCGGTCAGTTCGCTTTTTGCGCAGGCGGATGTCGAAGCGTAATCGGTGTCGATTTCGTATTTAATTTCAAAGGATTTAATTAAGGAAGACCTGTTCGAAACAGCCAAAATTATCTTTCGGTATTTTGGTTGGTCTTGAAGAGTTGGGTTACGCTAGCGTTAATCCGCTAGGCTTTTGCACTGCTGAAAACAGCGTAAAAGATGTTTGAAACTGTAAATTCGTGAAGCCACAACCATCAAGGTTGGGGCGGAATGCCGCAACTGAGAAATTGCGGCCACGGTGAACTTGACGGCATTTCAAGCCGACGCTTTTCATTGCGCTGACCTTGTTGTCAGGCGCAGGTGCCGAAAAGAGGTTTTCGGCCAATGCCGTAAGTTCAGTGCTCATTTA
>Ga0116177_10000029_pt1 | contig 93094 bp, 95 predicted proteins | sample AD_STIC10_MetaG_FD_89750 | JGI IMG/M metagenome (GOLD analysis project Ga0116177, IMG submission 89750) | Active sludge microbial communities of municipal wastewater-treating anaerobic digesters from USA - AD_STIC10_MetaG | ecosystem: Engineered > Bioreactor > Anaerobic > Digestate | place: USA... | reverse complement strand
TCGACCCAGCAAGCTAGGTGGGCGCCAGGTGATGGGGACCACGGTCCCCGCCAGAGCCAGCTCCCGAACAGAAATGTACGGTCGACGGAATGTGTTGCCGTTCGAACGCTGCAGCTTACCGCCAGCAACCAAGGTAGTGGCGCCACCCGTTTCCAACAAGTGAATTCAGCGGAAAAGCCACCGGCACATCCCCAGCCGAAATCCCCTTAACCTGAATTCCGGCCCGGAACGGGGGTGGCAGGCGGGCGTTTGCACCTCGTCCACACCCCCCGGAGGAAATCATGGAAAATCCCAAAGACGACCCGATCAGGTCGGTTGAAGACTCTGCGCGGCGTGTCCGCGACGCGGCTGGCGAAGCAGTCACCGATGCAAAACACGCGGCAATGCAGGGCGTTGAAGATGCACGCGCCAAAGCCGGTGACAAAGGCCATTCCACTGCCAATCGCCTGCGCGAATTCGCGGGCCAGGTCGAAGGCGACATCCCATGGATGTCGACCGCGTTCATCAAATCGGCTGACGGTCTCGACAGTGTAACCAACTCGCTGACTCAGGGCGATCTGAACCAGTGCCTTTCCGGAGTCAGCGAATTTGCCCGGCGTCAGCCGGCTATTTTTCTAGGTGCGAGCGTTGCGCTGGGTTTTGCCCTCTCGCGGATCGGCAAAGCTGCGCTTGAGCAGAACAACGCCGCTACAAACCCGAAGCCGCAAGCTGAACGGGTTCCGTTTGATGGCGTCGAAGCTGCCTTCACGACCAGCACGGAGATCTGATCCGTGGCGTCCATTCCCGAACTCACCAAGGACGTCGCCCACCATCTGGGCGACATGTTCCGCAACGAGCTACGTCTTGCCCGTGTGGAAGCGGTGGAAAGCGCGAAATCGCTTACAGGCGCCATGGTGCAGATCGGCATAGGTACGGCTTTTGCCACGGCGGCAATCACGCTGGCATTTCTCGCGGCCGCCAACGGGTTCGCCATTTACATTCCGATGTGGGCAGGCCTCGTAATCGTTTCTATCGCGGCAGCCATCGCTGCTTTCATCTTTATCCAGTCTGCGCGCCACGCGATCTCTCCAAAGGCGCTGAGCCTTCCGAAGACGCGTGATCAGATCGGCCGAGACATCCAATCTATCAAGGAGCATCTTCCCTCATGACCGAGACAGACAAAATCGAGCAGGACATCAATCGCTCGCGCCACGCACTCAACGACACGATCGAGCAACTCGGCGGCAAGCTTTCGCCGGGCCAGATCGTCGACGAAGCGGTGGGACTGATTCAGGGGCAATTCGGACAACTTGGCAGCAATCTCGGGCGTCAGGTTCGCGACAATCCGATCCCGTTGCTGCTGATCGGCGCCGGAATCGGCATGTTGGTGCTGGCCAATCGCAGTGGACATATGTCGCATAAAGAATCAATCAGCGCTGAAGACTGGCGCGCGGAACACCACTTCCGAAAGATCGAGCGCGCGCGAGAATCCGTGACACGCGTAACCGATGAGGCCGAGGACAACTTTTCTCACCGCCTGCATGAAGCACATGCAACAGCGCTGGATCTGAAACAGCACGCCGGAGAGGCGTTAGATGTCTTCAAGGCGCGCGTAGCACGCACCATCGAAGGCCTCGAGCGTCGGGCAGTGTTCGTGCGCGATAGCGTTCAGTCGGGCGTGTCCAAAGCCGGCGCATTCGTAGGCGACCAGGCAAAGCACGCAGGCGCCATGGCGCACGATGCGAAAGATCAGGCCGGCGCATTCTACAACGGCAACCCTTTGGCGGCCGGCTCAATAGGGCTTGCAATCGGTGCATTGATCGGTTCGCTGACCCCGCTGAGTTCCGTCGAACGAGACGGCCTGCATGACGTCGCCGACAAGGCGGCCAAAGCTGCTGCGGATCTAGCTGAGCGCGGTGCCGACGCGGTGCAGAAAGCGGCGAGTAATATCGTTCATTAGGCTCTGAACTTCTTGCTATCCAAGGAAGTGGGCGTCGCCAAAGGCGGCGCCTACCTCGTTTCGCACTCCCTCCAGCCCGTTCGCGATCCGCCGTGGCTCATTGGCTGCGTCACCGAACTTTTTCCCAACCGCCATGTCAGCTTCACAAGACTGAGAACCAGCGGTCACACAATCCTCCTAACCCCCGCCCTGCGCGCCTTAATTGAACGGCGCTGATGCGAAGGGGTGTCTTGTGAGAATCAAGCTTCTGATGGGCGTGGCGATTGTTTCGCTTTGCGCCGGAAATGCGTGGGCGCAGTCGGGCGTGCCCGCTGAGACCGAAGACACGAGCCGCGACGTTGTCGTGATCATCGGCCAGGGCGAAACCCGTCAGGTTCAGACGCTGACCGACACGGACCTCGCACTCGAAGCGGCCGGATCGAGCCCGATCAAGCTGATCGAGAGCCTGCCGGGCGTGAACTACACCGCAGCCGATCCGTTCGGTGCCTATGAGTGGGCCGTCAACATCAACATCCGCGGCTTCCAGAAAGACCAGCTCGGCTACACGCTCGATGGCGTGCCGCTGGGCGACATGAGCTATGGCAACTACAACGGCCTTCACATCAGCCGCGCCATCATATCTGAAAATCTCAGCCGTGTTGAACTGGCGCAGGGCGCAGCCTCGCTGTCGACGGCGTCGACGTCCAACCTTGGCGGCGCTCTGACCTTCTTCAGTCGCAAGCCTTCGGATGCGTTCGGCGGCGAAGTCGCGCTCACGGCTGGCGATGAAAGCATGTTCCGCGGCTATGCCCGCCTTGAGTCCGGTGCGATCGATGCGATCGGCGGCGGCAAGGCTTCGATCTCCCACGCCAACCAAGAGATGGACAAGTGGAAGGGCGAAGGCCCGCAGAAGCTTGAACAGCTCAACATCAGCTTCGAGCAGCCGCTCGGACCGGGCACGCTGTCTGGTTTCTATGACTGGTCCAAGCGCCGCGAGACCGACTATCAGGATCTCTCGCTCGAGATGATCAATCGTCTTGGCTCTGGCTGGGACAACTTCGCTCCTAACTGGGCGCTGGCCCAGCAGGTAGCCGACATCGCCAACAACCGTGGCGACACTGGCGCGCCGATCACCAATCTGGCAGCAGGCACAAACTATCCCGCACCGATCGCAAGCGTTGACGACGCGTATTACGACGCTTCGGGCCTGCGTGACGACACGCTGGCGCGCCTGACATACGATTGGGACGTCACCAGCGACATCAGCGTCTCGGCAACCGCCTACATCCACGAGAATGAAGGCCAGGGCATCTGGTTCACGCCGTATGTGAGCCCGTTCCAGTTCGGCCAGGGCGGAGCCAACGTTTCGCCGATCTCCGTGCGGACGACCGAGTACGACATGAACCGTTCGGGCCTGCTGGGCCATGCGAGCTGGGCTCTTGGCGATCACACCGTCGAAGGCGGCTTCTGGTACGAGTACAATGATTTCAACCAGGATCGCCGCTTCTACGCCAACACGCGTACAGCTCCGCGCTCGACGCTGAACTTCATGCGCAACCCGTTCGCCACGCAGTGGTCCTACGCGTACGATTTCGAAACCACGATGTTCTACATTCAGGACACCTGGACGGTGACGGATGCGCTCACCATTTCGGGCGGCTTCAAGTCGGTGAAAGTGGAGATGGCGGTTGACACCAACATCGCCGGTTTCGTCGCGCCGACGCCGGGCTCCAACGCCGATCTGGACGGTACGATCACGTCAGAAGACAGCTTCCTGCCGCAAGTGGGCTTCAACTATGAACTCGCCGACAACAGCGAGGTCTTCGGCGGCTACACCGAGAACATGCGCGCGCATACGCTGGCCCCGGCGGCCAGCCAGACCCAGTCGGGCTTCGACTTCATCAAGGAGAACACCGATCCGGAAAGCTCCAAGACGGTGGAACTCGGCTGGCGCTATCGCAACGGCCCGTTCCAGGGCGTCGCGGCGGCCTACTATGTGAAGTTCGACGACCGCCTGCTCGGTCTTTCGTCGGGCGCAGGCATTGTCGGCAACCCGTCGGTGATCAAGAACGTCGGCAGCGTGACCACCAAGGGTCTCGAGCTTGCGGGCTCCTACGACCTCACGGACGAATGGACGCTGTTCGGATCCTACGCTTACAACGACTCGAAATACGACGACGACGTGGTCGATGCGACCCTGCCGGCGCCGATCCGCACCAGCGGCAAGACGGTGGTGAACGCGCCGGAGCATCTGTTCAAGGCCGACCTCGGCTATGACAACGGCGTGTTCTTCGGCAAGCTTTCGCTCGCCTACACGGGCTCGCGTTACTTCTCGTACCTGAACAACGCGGAAGTCGACGGCTACACGCTCGCCGACCTCACAGCGGGCTATCGCTTCTCGGGCAATGAAATGCTTGAAGGCCTGGAGTTGCAGCTCAACGTTACCAACCTGACGGATGAGGACTATGTGTCGACGATCGGCACCAATGGCTTCAACGTGAACCCTGACAACCAGACGCTGATGGTTGGCTCGCCCCGCCAGGTGTTTGCAACGGTCCGCAAGTCGTTCTAGCGCGACCGCAGACTGTAGAATTGATTGGGCCGCCGGAGCTGAGGCCCCGGCGGCCTTTTCACGCGCATCAACCAGTTAGCGCGGGCTTTCGAACGACGCCTGCATCTGCCCGATCGAAATCGACGGGAGCGCTGAGTTCCGGGCCGACATAAGGCTCGATCGGCGAGTTGATGACGGGCGCGACCGGTCGCGGCGTTGGGCACGCCGGGCATAGTGCTGCGATTGAAAAGATCAGGCCCCACGCCTTCATTCGCGTCTCCCGCGCTGAAGCATGACCCCGCGCGAAAATTGCGATGGACGCAGCCGGTTGTAAAGCGGCCTAGTTGAAGGACTTCGCCAGTTTATCGACGGCCATGATCTGGCGCATCAGTTCTTCGAGCTGGTTGAGCGGGACCATGTTGGGGCCGTCTGACGGCGCCTTGTCCGGATTCTCGTGCGTCTCGATGAAGACAGCGGCGATGCCGACCGCTGCAGCGGCGCGGGCGAGGATTGGGACATACTGACGCTGCCCGCCGGACGTTGCGCCCTGCCCGCCGGGCTGCTGGACGGAGTGGGTTGCGTCGAACACCACCGGTGCGCCGGTGGCGGCTAGTTCCGGAAGCGCGCGCATATCGGAGACGAGCGTGTTGTAGCCGAAGGAGACGCCGCGTTCGCAGACGAGCACGTCACGGCAGCCGGATTGGACCAGCTTGTTCACGACATGCTTCATGTCCCACGGAGCGAGGAACTGACCCTTCTTCACGTTGATCGGCTTGCCCGCTTGAGCGGCCGCTACGAGGAGATCAGTCTGGCGCGAGAGGAAGGCGGGGATCTGCAGCACGTCGACCGCCTGCGCGACCTCAGCGCATTGTTCCGGCAGGTGAACGTCCGTGATGACCGGCAGGCCGGACGTTTCGCGGATCTCGTTGAAGATATCGAGCGAGGCCGAGAGGCCGAGGCCGCGGGCTGTCGAAATGCTGGAGCGGTTCGCCTTGTCGAACGAGGTCTTGTAGATGACATGGGCGCCGACTCTGTCCGCGATTTCACGAAGCGCGGCGGACATTTCCAGCGCGTGCGCGCGGCTTTCCAGCTGGCAGGGGCCGGCGATGAAGGCCACGGGAAGTTGCTGCCCGATACGGACAGTCCCGCGCGGCGCGGGGACTTCCACGACACTGTTGGGGGTGAGGTTCAGGCCGTCAGCCATGGCTTGCTCCTGTGCGTTGGGCCCATATGGCGCCATTGGCCCCCCAGCGCCAGTGGCGGGGGCGGCCGATAGCAGTCTGCATGGTCGCAGCCGCCGTTAGGTCAGGCCAGCAAATCAGCGGGGAGGTACTGGCTGGATTGGACCTTGAGCTGGGCGGTCAGCTGGTCCGGATCAAGGGATTTGAGGTCAACCTCGCCATCCACCGGGGTGATCTGTTCCTTGATTTTCTCGGCGATCATTTCCTCGATCATCTTCCGCTTTTCCGGGGGCATCGAATTGAGGTCGTCCTCGGTCAGACCCAGCGATTTGAGGATGCTGTCGCGCAGACGCTCCTCGGGCGATTTTTTCATCAGCTCGAGAAACTGATCCGCGGCGGAGGGAGCGGCGGGTTCTTCGGTTTCCTGCAGGGCCCGGAGTCCCTCCGCGCCGAGGGCGACAGGCGAAGAGGTAGGAAAACTTGTGTTCGACACGGCAGGTTTTGCCGGATCGTTCTGGCCGGTCTTCGTCGGCGCGAACGGGATGCCCGATGCGCTCTCAGCCGTTTTGCCCAATGAATTGAGCAGGATTGCCGCCGGGCCGCCTAAGCCGCCAACCTGCATGACTGCGTACTCCCGCAACTTCGCAGGATACGTCGCAAGGCGGGCGCCAGTTTATTCGCGGTCGAGAGCCGCCACGACGCCGTCGACAGCTTCGCGGACGAGGTCATCCGTTTCGGCCTGCGCCATGACGCGGATCAGGGGCTCGGTACCGGATTTGCGAACCAGCAGACGGCCACGCGCGCCCAAGGCTTTCTCGGCTGCGGCGATGGCGTCCTGCACGGCCTTGCGGCTGAGCGGATCAGCGCCGGTGTACTTGCGATTGACCAGCTTCTGCGGCGCCGGATCGAAGACGTGCGCCACTTCGGACAACCGCTTGCCGGTCTCGACCATCACAGCGAGAACCTGAAGCGCGGCGAGAAGACCATCGCCCGTCGTCGAGAAGTCCGACAAAACGACATGGCCGGATTGTTCGCCGCCGACATTGAGACCCTTCTCCATCATGCGCGCGACCACATAACGGTCGCCTACCTGCGTGCGCTCCAGCTTCACGCCGATGCTCTTGAAGTGGTTCTCGAGGCCAAGGTTCGACATGACGGTGGCGACGACGGTGTTCTTCGCCAGCCTGCCCTGCTGTTTCCAGGATGATGCGATCATGCCAAGCAGCTGGTCGCCGTCGATGATGCGGCCGTTCTCGTCGCACATCGCGACGCGGTCGGCGTCGCCATCAAGGGCGATGCCGATGTCGGCGCGATAGCGATGCACCGCTTCCACCATGGCGCGGGTGTCGGTCGAGCCGATCTCGCGGTTGATGTTGAAGCCGTTCGGCTCGTCACCGATCGGGAAGATTTCGGCGCCGAGTTCGTAGAGCGCTTTGGGCGCAACCTTGTAGGCGGCGCCGTTGGCGCAATCGATCACGATGCGCAGGCCCGAGAGACGCAGCTTGCGCGGGAAAGTCGATTTGACGATTTCGATGTAGCGCGATTGCGCATCGTCGACCCGCTCGGCGCGCCCGAGGTCCGGCGAGGCGGCGAGGTTCTCGTCCAGCGGACGGGCCATCAGGCCTTCGATGGCAATTTCCGCATCATCGGAGAGCTTGTAGCCATCGGGGCCGAACAGCTTGATGCCATTGTCCTGATAGGCGTTGTGGGAGGCTGAGATCATAACGCCGAGATCGGCGCGCAACGAGCGCGTTAGCATGGCGACGCCCGGCGTCGGCAGCGGGCCAAACAGCCGGACATCCATGCCCATGGCCGTGAAACCGGCCGTGAGGGCGGGCTCCAGCATGTAGCCGGACAGCCGCGTATCCTTGCCGATCACGACAAGGTGGCGGCGCGGGTCGGAGCGACGGAAATAGGTGGCTGCAGCCATGCCCAGACGCATCGCCATCTCAGGCGTGACATTGCCCTGGTTGGCCGTGCCGCGAATACCGTCGGTTCCGAAGATTTTCCGGGCTGTCATCGTTTCTCACTCAAACACGCCCGGCAAAGTCGCCAAGGCGGCGGATATCGGGCATGGCCGTAGTCAAAACTCCATAACCGGCCATGAAGTCGTGATTTTCATGACGGAGCTAGGCCAAGTTTTGCAATACTTTAAGCCCACCCATCTTCTAGATCACCCGGATATGGGGCGGCGTGGAGTCTGGTCTAATGTGCGGCATCATCGGTATTCTCAGCGATCAGCCGGCGGCGCCCCGCCTGGTGGAAGCCCTCAAACGGCTGGAATACCGGGGATATGATTCGGCGGGCGTGGCGCTCCTGGAAGCGGGAAAGCTGAAACGCCTGCGCGCGCCGGGCAAGCTGACCAATCTCGACGAAAAGGTGCGCGGCCTGCCGCTGAAGGCCGGGGTCGGCATCGGGCACACCCGCTGGGCGACGCACGGCCAGCCCAACGAAACCAACGCCCACCCCCACGCCTCTGGCCGGGTGGCGATCGTCCACAACGGCATCATCGAGAATTTCCGCGAGCTACGCGAGGCGATGGAAGCCCGTGGTCGCAAATTTGAAACCGAAACCGATTCCGAAACCATCGCCCACCTGATCGATGAGGGCCTGAGCAAGGGCCTGACGCCGAAGGACGCCTTCAAGGCGACGCTGGACCAGCTTCGTGGCGCGTTCGCCATCGCGGCGATCATCGAGGGCGAGGAGAACCTTATCCTTGGCGGCCGACGCGGCTCGCCGCTGGTGATCGGCATTGGCGAGAAGGAAATGTTCCTCGGTTCCGACGCGCTGGCGGTGGGTCCGTTCACACAACGCGTGATCTATCTGGAAGAAGGCGACTGGTGCGCCCTCACCCGCACGTCGTTCGAGATTTTCGACGCCGCCGGAAAGAAGGTGGAGCGGGCCGAAACGCATGTGCCGGCCGCAGGCGCAGCCGCCGAGAAGGGCAATTATCGCCACTTCATGCAGAAGGAAATCTACGAGCAGCCAGACTTCGCTGGCCGCACCATCTCCGCCTATGTCGAAGCATTCGATCTCAAAGCTGTGCTGCCGACGCGTCCGGGCAAGAAGACGCTGGATTTCACGCAGTTCGAACGTATCCAGATCGTGGCGTGTGGCACGGCCTTCTACGCAGGCTTTGTCGCCAAGTACTGGTTCGAACAGCTTGCGGGTATTGTCACCGACGTCGATGTGGCGTCGGAGTTCCGCTATCGCGAGCCGGTGCTGGGGCCGAAGACGCTGGCTATCGTCGTCACGCAATCTGGCGAGACGGCAGATACGAAAGCCGCGATGGAATACTGCAAGGCGAAAGGCGTGATGACGGCTGCCGTCGTGAACGTGCCGACGTCCTCCATCGCGCGTGAATGCGACGCCATCCTGCCGACACTGGCCGGCGTGGAGATTGGCGTCGCCTCAACCAAGGCTTTCACAGCCCAGCTCTGCGCCTTGCTCGCGACCGCCATCGCTGCAGGACGCGCCCGCGGCTTCCTTTCGCGCGAAGTGGAGAAGGAACATGTCGCTGCGATGCTCGAACTGCCGCGTCTGATTTCCGAAGCGCTCAAGACCGAACCGCAAGTACAGAAGCTCGCTATCGAGATCGCAAAGGCGCGCGACGTTCTCTATCTCGGCCGTGGTCCGCACTATCCGATCGCGCTCGAAGGCGCACTGAAGCTCAAGGAAATCTCCTACATCCACGCAGAGGGCTATGCGGCAGGCGAGCTGAAGCATGGTCCCATCGCCCTGATTGACGAGCACACGCCAGTCATCATGGCGGCGCCGCATGATCACCTCCTCGAAAAATCGCTGTCCAACCTGCAAGAAGTTGCGGCCCGGCGCGGCAAGGTGTTCCTTGTGTCGGATGCTGCGGGCATCAAGCAGGCGGGCTCTGCGCCGTGGGGCACGATCCAGATTCCGGACTGCCTGCGCGCCATCCAGCCCATCGTTACCACGATCCCGCTGCAGCTTCTGGCCTATCACGTCGCCGTCGAAAAAGGCACGGACGTGGACCAGCCGCGCAATCTCGCGAAATCGGTAACGGTCGAGTAGTCCCGCTCTGGCAGGACGGTTGCAATTCAAGCACTAACAGCAACCGTGATAGCCATTCTGTCGCGTCCTGAACCAAGGTCTGGGGAATTTACCATGAAGCCTGTCCGCAAGGCCGTTCTGCCTGTCGCTGGTTTTGGCACGCGTGTGCTGCCAGCCACCAAGGCGGTTCCCAAAGAGATGCTGACGGTCTTCGACCGCCCATCGATTCAGTATGTCGTGGACGAAGCGCGCGAGGCGGGCATCGAGCATTTTGTGTTCGTCACGGGACGCAACAAGCACGTCATCGAAGACTATTTCGACAAGGCGTTCGAGCTTGAGCACACGCTGGAAGCCAAGAAGAAAGATGCGATCCTCGCCGAAGTGCGCGCCGCTGCCCTTCCCCCGGGCGCTGCCAGCTTCACACGCCAGCAGGCCGCGCTTGGCCTTGGCCACGCCGTTCTGTGCGCGCGTGACATCATCGGTGACGAGCCCTTCGCCGTCCTGCTTCCCGACGTGATCGTGAAGGGCAAAGGCGGCTCGTGCCTGAAGCAGATGGTCGACGCTTACAACGATGTCGGCGGCAACATCATCGCGGTGGACGAAGTTCCGCAGGATCGCGTCAATCAGTATGGCGTCATTGATCCCGTCACCGCAGGCGATCAGGGCCCGCTGGTGAAAATGAAGGGCATGGTGGAAAAGCCCCCGATCGAGCAGGCGCCCTCGCGCCTCAAGATCACCGGTCGCTACATCCTGCAGCCGCAGGTTTTCGACCTGCTCGCCACGCAGACGCCGGGAGCCGGCGGCGAGATTCAGCTGACCGACGCGATGCAGCGCCTGATGGGCAGCCAGGATTTCCACGCGTTCAAATACGCTGGTCAGGACTATGACTGCGGCGACAAGCTTCTCTATCTCGAAGCCTTCGCAGCCATGGCGCTGGCGCATCCGGAACTGGGCGCGAAGGCGAAAGCGGTTCTCGAGAACGTTCTCAAGAAAGGCTGAGGCAAACCTCAACCGCAATGCTCGGTGTAGTCGATCGTGGGCGCCAAGCCGGCGCGCCAGCCGCGCACCTTGTTGTCCTGGACCTCGAACACGAATTTGGCGACACCGTCGGTCACCGTGATATCGGTGACTTCGGGTTCGTACTTGTTGGGCGCATCCATCGCGGCGGCGCCGAACCTGTCGCGGATCGCCTGCGCGTCCGTGCCGACACCAAAGCCATCGACCGTGCGCGGCGTTTCGGTCAGGAAGTCGACACGGCCGACCTTCCTGCCTTCGACCAGGAAGCTCACGCTCTGCACCGGCTCGACGCCGAACATCTCGAAGCAGTGATTGGGGTCCGACTGCCTGTCGGGATCGGCGCCGTCATAGCTCTCAAGCCCGACCGGAAAGCTTCTGCTTGCCTGCTCTGGCGTCATCCCGAAGGTGACGCCGCAATATCCCTGCGCCGTCACAGGGCCGCATGAGGCCAGCGCAGCCTGTTCAGCGGCGGGCGCTTCGGGATCAAGCGGCGCGGGCTCGACCGACGCAGTTTCCTTTTCCAGATCCGCCGGAGCAGGCGCGGGGCCACACGCCGAGAGGGCGCATATGACGAGAAACGAGGCGGAAAGCTTGAAACGCATGGACGTCCTCAGAACGGCTCGAAGCAATCATAGTTGCGCTGGCGGATGATCAGCCCGTCCTCATACTCGATCACCTGACAGATACGCGCCCGCATCGCCTCGCCCGGACGCACCGAGCCAACGGGCGTGCGCGGATAACCGGTCCATGTGTATTCGAGGATCACGCGGTCGCCGAGCTCCGTGACGGTGTGAACATCATAGATCTGGCGCTCCATCAGCTTTGAGCCGGAATCGGCGCCGCGAAGTATGTCAGCCAGTTCACGCTGGGCGCCGTTCGGCACGAGACGGTTGGGAAATTCGTATTGCACGACATCGGGGTGATAGAACCCGGCCAGGTCATCACCCACGGCCCCGCCTTCGACGGCCGCGATATAAGCCCGGGCCTTTCTTTCGAGCGACATAGGCCAGCTCCCGCTTCGCGCTTGTCCCGCTGGATCGCGGGGCGCTGAGTCGGACGAGACTAGAGCACCATCTGGGTCTGCGTCACCAGTGCGACGGTTTTGCCTGCTTCACTGGTGATTTTGGTCTGCCAGATCGAGGTGCGACGGCCGATATGGATCGGCGTGCAGACCGCGACGACGGTCTCGCCAGCCTTGGCGACACCGATGAAATTGGTCTTGCTTTCAAGCGTGGTCGTTCCCTTGGCGCCTTCAGGCAGGTTCATCGATGCGCCCATGGCGCCGAGCGTATCGGCAAGCGACATGGCCGCGCCGCCATGCAGGCCCGCCACCGGATTGCACAGGTCCGGCCGCACCAGCATGTGCGCCTCGATCCGCTCTTTCGTTGCGGAAACGACCTCAATGCCGAGGACGTTGGCGAAAGGGATATGCTTGCGGATCTGTTCGCTCATGCAGACGATCTGCGACAGTCGGCGGGGGCCTGACAAGTACCTTCGAGGTAATCGATCTACTTGCGTAGCGGGTGGACGCTGCGCTGGTGCGCAATCGCGGCCGCCCGGGAGGGATAGATCTTCGCAGGCTCCACACCCAAACACGCGGCGTCGAGAATCTGGGCTCCAAGCGGCCAGTCGGCTGCGGTACGCACAGGCCAGGTCTTGCCATCGGGGAAGCCAGGCTCAAGGAATTTGGTGAACGTGACATCGCCGGTCTGCGTGAGCGTGCGCGCCTTGCAGTCAAGTTCCAGGGTACGCAGGGCGATGACGGAATAGTTCCACTGCGGCTCGGGCGGCGGCGGCGTATCATCGCCCAGCACGTCCAGCGTCTGCACCTTCGCCTTGTCGCCTGCGCGCGTGATCCGCGACCAGTCGATGAACGACATGTTCCCTGTACTCGCTTCCTCCCGGATCAGCCCGAAGCGCGCAGGCGCACTGTCGGCCGGCGGAGGATCGGCCCGTTTCGGATCTGGCTCGGGCGCGGCCCTCGCGGTCAGTTGCAATTTCGCGTCGGCCATCGCCTGCTCGACGCTCATGCCTTTTGTGAAGCTCTTGCCCGTGTGGCACGCGGCTGGCGTCACCACTACCTTCCAGCCATGCGGACCGTGGAAAGATCCCTGCGAGAATGGCTCAGGCCCGGAAGATTCCAGCGTCTTGCCCGTTGCATCGATTGTCCTGCTGCCCTGCATGCCACCGATGCTGGCGCTCCACACACAGGAAAGCCTGTGGCGCGTGATGCTGCCGCGAACTGGCGCATTGGCGCCGGGGCCAGTCTTGTAAGGCTGCAGCACTTCGACCTCGAATGCGTCTCCCGTCCGCTTGATGCTGGCCGCATCCCAGTAGATCGGCCCGCCGGCCTGAACAACGCGCTGGAACGAGACCTGCGCCAGAGCCGGCGCAGCCACGCCTATCGCCATCGCGATGCTGCCCATCAGAGCCCAGATACGCATGCAGGCACTCCCAGTTGCACGCAGGATATTTCGACACGCCTCCGAATGAAAGAGAGCGGCGCATTCCGTCAGTTCGTCGCGGCGAATGCATCCACAGCCGCGAGGTGCTTCTTGACGTCCGCTTCATCAAGAAACGAGCCGGTGAACGAGTTCTTCGACAGGGCAATGATGTCGTTGCGATCGAGACCAACGGCCTGCGCCGTGCGCGCGTAATTGTCGGCGAGATAGCCGCCGAAATAGGCCGGATCGTCCGAATTACATGTGGCCTTGACGCCGAGCTGGAGCATCCGCTTCATCGGATGGTCCTTGAGATCATGCACGACGCAGAGTTTGAGGTTCGACAGCGGACATACGGTCAACGTCATGCCCTCGCTCACCAGCCGCTGGATCAACACCGGGTCTTCCAGTGCGCGGTTGCCGTGATCGATACGATCAACCTTCAGGATATCGAGCGCCTCGTGCACGTATTCCGGCGGGCCCTCTTCCCCTGCATGTGCGACAATCTTGAGGCCGCGTTCCTTCGCAGCCCTGAACACGCGCGCGAATTTTGAAGGTGGATGGCCCTTCTCGGAGCTGTCGAGCCCCACGCCCACAATGCGATCGAGATACGGCTCGGCCGCCTTCAGCGTTCTGAACGACGACTCTTCGTCGAGATGGCGCAGGAAGCACATGATGAGCTTTGAGGTTATGCCGAAAGAAGCCTCGGCCTCCTTCATGCCGGCGAGCAGGCCATCGATTGCGATCGAAAACGGCAGGCCCCGGTCCGTATGCGTTTCCGGGTCAAAGAAGATTTCCGCATGTCGCCCACCATCGGCATGCAGACGCTGGAAATAGGCCAGCGCGAGATCACGGAAATCTTCCTCGGTCTGCAGCACATTCGCGCCCTGATAATAGATATCGAGGAAATCCTGCAGGTTCGAGAATGCGTAGGCCGTCCTCACCTCATCCACCGACGTGAAGGGTATGACGACCTTGTTGCGCTTGCTGAATGCGAACATCTGCTCGGGCTCCAGCGAGCCCTCGATGTGCAGATGCAGTTCCGCCTTCGGAATGCCGCGAATGAAGGTAGCGATATCAGTCATGAGCAGCTCCGTTGACGCAACCTTGTATCAGATGCGTCGCGATCACGCTAAGCTGCACTCAGGCTGAAACGGGAGCAAGGCGATGGCTGAGCACAGGATGATCACACGGCTTGCAGGCGCCACGATGATCGCGCTGCTCGCTGCCGGTTGCGCGGGCGCGCCCGCGACCCAAACGGGTGGCGCCGATATCGATTTCATACGCGGCTGCTGGGTCGCCAAGGACGCACCGGGTGGCACGATCATTTCCTTCCTCAGGCTGTTGCCCCCGGAGATTGGCAGCGACAGGCTTGAAGGCGAAGTCCGCCCGGTCGCCAGCCTCTATGCCGATCAGGCCGTCCGGTTTTCGTTCGCTCGAGACGGCTCTGCTGCAACGCTTGACCATCTGATCGAGGGACAGGCCCCTGACACATACGTCCGCGATGCTTCGGCAGCGGGCGGCGCACCGGCATCGCCACGCGCCGTCTATGTCAGATCGGGCTCCAGCGGCGATCGGTTGATCGTCGAGTGGCGTGAGGAAGGCATGCGGATATTCACCTCCAGCCAAGGCGGCGGAGCGACGAAAGACCAGTTCAAGGGCGAACGCGACGGTTGCGATTGATCGAATTTCATCGATCCGCTTTCAGTGAACCTAACCAAGCCCTGCTAGCGTCCAGCTTCAATTGCCTGGATGCACGCATGACCGCCTCTGGCCTCATCGCACTCGTCGGCGACGCCCCGCACGCCTGGACAATGGTCAATTCGCTGCGCAATCGCTTCGGCGATTTCCCCGTCCTTGTCGAGCGCGGCGAGCCTGCCTCTGCCTTCTGGGAAAGGCGCAAGAAAAAACTGGGCGCTGGCGCAGTCTATTCAATGAAAGCCGCGCAGCTGGCCGCCAAGGTGACCAAACCTCTGTCACGCGAGCGCTTGGCCGAGTTGCGCGCCGAATGCGATGCGGAGCCTGTACCCAGCCATCTTCGTATCGACGTCGACAACCTCAATGATGACGGAGCGATCGCCAAGATTCGCGCCCTGAAGCCGAAGGCAGTGTTCGTCGCTTCCACAGGCATGCTGCGCAGGCCGTTGCTCGAAGCGTGCGCATGCCCGGTGGTGAATTATCACTCGGGCGTCAACCCGGCCTATCGCGGCATCAATGGCGGCTATTTTGCGCTGGCAAACGGCGAGCCCGAAAATTTCGGCGTCACGCTTCACCTTGTCGATCTTGGCGTCGACACCGGCCCGATACTCGCGACCAATCGCATCGAGACGGCCGCGAACGACAACATACAGACCTACATGACGCTGATGGCGGCGAAGTCGCAGGACCTCGTCGTGGATACGATGGCGCGGGTGCTGGCCGGCGAGGCAAAGCCCCTCCCGAAAAGCCCGCTTCCTTCGGCGCAATGTTACGCGCCCACGCTCGGCCAGTATCTCGGCAACGGGCTGAAGCGCGGCGTGTGGTAAGCGCCGCGCTCCCTCCCCGTCAGGCGTGGTTATAGAGTTCCACGAGATAGTTCTCGAGCGTGATCGTTTCCGTGGAATTGGCCAGCTGGCCATAGAACACCAGATCCTGCGAAACTGACGTATCCACCGCACCCGTTGTCAGCGTGTTCGTGCCCTGCCCGAGACCGCCAATCGTGGTCGCGCGCCAGGACACTTGTGAAGATGCGCTGTTGCGATTGGCAATCTCGCGCTGGTCACGCAGCGCAGCAACGGTAGCGCTCGCCTCACCCCTCGACATGAAGACGGAACCGCCAAGCTCGAACGAGCATGTCTTGGTGTTGGTGCTCGTCGTCATCGAGAAGTGACAGGTCACGCGTAGCCTGCCATTCGAACCCATTGCGCCCGCCGGCACGTTCACGGTCGCCAGCGCTGTCTTTGTTGTCGTGCCCGTGACTGAAGCGGCGACGGCCGACGCCGCCAGCACGCGCCACGTGCCCAGCGTTGCGCATTGCGCGCGTGCGTCAGCATCGTCGATCAACGCACGGCCCGCGGCGGTGCATGTGATCTGCTCCACGACGCCCGCGCCAGCCGACACACGGCCCAGCAGACGGTCAGTCGCGCTAACATGCAGTAAGGTCGAAATGTCGGCCCAGCTCGCGCCCGAGTAGATCATCACGCGATCCGTATCGCGGACATAGGCGATCCAGCCCTCGCGTGGAGAAATCTGCTCCCACGCCCCATCGCGATAATAGGCTAGCGACCAGTTGGCGTAGGCCGCCCAGTTCGCGCCACTCTTCCCGGAAGGCACTATGTGAACATCGCCATCTGTGGGTGACGATGGCTGGACCGTCGTCGTAGCGGAGACGACGCCAAGCTGGACGATTGCGTCCAGACGACGGAGGGATTGATTGAGGGTGACATGCTTCTGGGCCTGCCCAACGGCTAGGTATGGAAGCTGGAGATTGGATGTGTTGCTCATCCCGCAATATCTTGTCAGCACGCCGAGACCGGGGATGGACGTTTTCCTGTCCCCCACGCGCGCGCCCGGATTTGCGCTGTTTATCGGAAGAATTGGTAAAACCGGGCGATCTGATTTCACCGGGGCTAGCGCCCCTTGAGGCTGACTCAGCACGCGAACCTTGGTATCCACGTCACAGGGGCGCCCGCATGACCAAGCAACGTCAGCCGTTCAATTTTGCGAACCGCATCAGAAGCTTTGGCTATGCGTTTCAAGGGCTGGGCTTCGCTTTGCGGACACAGCACAATTTCCGCATCCAGCTTGTCGCCGCCATTGCCTGCATCATGCTCGGAGTCCTGTGGCGCGTGTCGGCGGATGACTGGCGCTGGCTGGTCGTCGCTATCACCCTCGTTCTTGTGGCGGAGCTGTTGAACACCGCATTCGAGCACCTCTGCGATGTTGTTCAACCCGAACTCCACGCATCGGTGAAAGCCGCCAAGGACGTGGCTGCTGGAGCGGTGCTGGTTGCGTCGATCGGCGCGGCGGTGATCGGCGCGCTGATATTCTGGCCCTACCTGGCCAACCAGATTTGGCCGCCCCTGCCCTGAAACAGGGAAAAGCGTGCTGAAGGCTTGCAGCGCAGTCCCTCCCCGCGCATATAGCCGGCATGAATTCGCCCCGCACCCTCTACGACAAGATCTGGGACAGCCACGTCGTCAACACCGACAAGGCGTCGGGCGAGAGCCTTCTTTATATCGATCTGCACCTTATCCACGAGGTCACGACTCCGCAGGCGTTTGCGGGTCTGAGGGCCAATGGCCGCAAGGTGCGCCGGCCCGACCTGACGCTGGCCGTCGCCGACCACAACACGCCGACCGAAGGCCAGGCGCTCGGCATGGCCGGCGTGAAGGACCCGGAAGCGCGTGAGCAGCTCGAGACGCTGGCGCGCAATGTGAAGGAACATGGCATCCGGTTCTTCCCGATGGGCGACATCCGCAATGGCATCGTGCACGTCGTCGGCCCCGAACAGGGCCGCACGCAGCCGGGCCTCACCATCGTCTGCGGCGACAGCCACACGTCCACGCACGGCGCGTTCGGCGCGCTGGCTCACGGCATCGGCACGAGTGAAGTCGAACACGTACTCGCGACGCAGACGCTGCGGGCGCGCAAGATGAAGAACATGGCCGTCCGCGTCGAAGGCGAGTTCCGCCCGGGCGTCGGCGCCAAGGATCTCGCGCTGCACCTGATCGCCATTATCGGCACAAATGGCGGCGCCGGTCACGTGATCGAATATATGGGCTCGGCGATCCGCTCCATGTCGATCGAGGGCCGCATGACGCTGTGCAACCTGTCGATCGAAGGCGGCGCTCGCGCAGGACTCGTCGCGCCGGACGAAGCGACCTTTGCCTACATGAACGGCCGCCCCGCTTCGCCCAAGGGCGGGCAATGGGAAACCGCCATCCAGCACTGGAAGACGCTGTTCTCGGACGAAGGCGCCCACTGGGACGAAGTCATCGACCTCGCCGCCGAAGACGTTGCGCCGACAATCACCTGGGGCACCAGCCCGGAACAGGCCGCGCCGATCACGGCCAGCGCGCCCATCCCCTCGCAGATTTCTGACAGCGTGAAGCGCGATGCCGCCGAACGCGCTCTCGCCTATATGGGCCTGGAACCCGGCCAGAAGCTGGAAGGCCTGAAGATCGATCGCGTCTTCATCGGCTCGTGCACCAACTCCCGTATCGAAGACCTGCGCGCCGCCGCTGAAGTGGCGAAGGGCAAGCATGTTGCCCAAGGCGTGCGCGCGATGGTTGTCCCCGGCTCCGGCCTCATCCGTGCGCAGGCTGAAGACGAAGGCCTCGACAAGATCTTCACAGACGCCGGCTTCGAATGGCGCGAGCCCGGCTGTTCGATGTGCCTCGGCATGAACCCCGACATCCTGAAGCCCGGCGAACGCTGCGCCTCGACCTCGAATCGCAACTTCGAAGGTCGCCAGGGCCGCGGCGGCCGCACGCATCTCATGAGCCCGGTGCTCGCGGCGAAGGCTGCGCTTGCCGGCGTCATCACGAACTGAGGCGCGAGAGCTTAACAGCGTTCATAATTGCTGCCTGCGATACGCGCGCTGGCGCCTAAAGCTTCAGCACATTGAATTCACGTGATTTTCAATCCTTTCCCGTAACGTAACCCTGCACTGCAAGAGCGGGCGCGTGGTGTGACGGTTATGAAGGCGGGTGACATTGCAAGGCGCGTCAGCTTCGTGACGCCTGACACGCTCGCCGGCCAAATCGCCGTGCGTTTCAAGAATGATGCGGGCATCACCACCTTCCCCGTCGTGCGCGCCGCCAGGCCGGTTGGCCTGATCACACGCGATCGTCTGAACGCAATGCGCAAGATGGGCGGACTGTGGGAGCGCAGGCCGGCGGCGCATTTCATGAACGCCGCGCCGATCGTGATCTGCGAAGACATGGCGCTGGCGGACGTAAGCGCGGTGATAGCGCCGATGTCGCGTGAGTCACTGTTCGAGGGCATCGTGACGGTCGATGCGTCCGGCGAGTATGCAGGACTGGCCGGCGCCTTCGAGCTGTTCCGCACGGCGATCACGGTTGCCGAAGAGCGCAACCGTGATCTGTCCAGCCTTGCGGAGCGGCTGGCCGCAGAGACGCAGAAGGCGAACGCCGCCTCAAGCGCCAAGTCGGACTTTCTGGCGACCATGAGCCACGAGATCCGAACGCCGCTAAACGGCGTCCTCGGCATGGCGCAAGCGCTGGCCATGGACACGCTGGCGCCTGATCAGCGCGACAAGCTGAATGTGATCCTGAGTTCCGGCGAGACGCTGACGGCCCTGCTGAACGACATTCTCGACCTTTCCAAGATCGAAGCCGGCAAGATGGAAATCTCGCCCGTGGATTCCAATCTCAAGGCGGCGCTGGACCGCGCCGTCGGCCTGTTCGAGCAGATCGCGCAGGACAAGGGGATCACGCTGTCGGTCATTCGCGAGGGCGGCGGGCCTGATTGGCTAAGTTTCGACCGCGTGCGTGCACATCAGTGCGTGACCAACCTTATCTCCAATGCCGTAAAGTTCACGCAATCTGGACGCGTCGACGTGCGCTGGAGCGTGGCGGCCGCGCCGAAGAATGCGCCTCTCCGCGTGCGTATCAGCGTGACGGACACAGGCATCGGCATGGACGAACAGGCGCTGGCGCGTCTGTTCAATGCCTTCACGCAAGCTGATGGATCGACGACCCGCCGCTTCGGCGGCACGGGACTTGGCCTTGCCATCACGCGTCGCCTCGCGCGCCTCATGGGCGGGGATGTGCACGTGTCGAGCGCAGTCGGCCAGGGCTCCACTTTCACGCTGACCTTCGAGGCGCCCGCGGCGGCCAGGCTGCTGCATCCCGTGATCCAGCAAGCAGAAGCTGCATATGCGGTCGAGCCGCAACGCGCCGTGCGCATTCTGCTGGTCGATGACAACGCGACAAACCGGCAGGTGGCGAAACTTTTCCTGGCACGCCTCCACTGCGAAATCGTGGAAGCCGAAAACGGCGCGGAGGCGCTGGAGCATCTTCACGCAACGCCCTTCGACGTTGTGCTGCTGGACGTTCACATGCCGGTCATGGACGGGTGCGAAGCGATCCGCCGCATCCGTGCGTCGGAAAAGCCGTGGCGCACCCTGCCCGTCATCGCGCTTACAGCGGATGCGATGGAAGGAGACCGCGAGCGCTTCGTGGCGATGGGAATGACGGACTATCTCGCCAAGCCGATCGATCGCCGCTTGCTGCTGAACAAGATTCATGAAGCTACCGCAGGTATCGCGATGCCTGCCCCCGCCGAAGCGCCGCAACCTGCCGTGACAGCCGATATAGACCTTTCAGAAATTCTCAGCGCTATCGACATCAGCGCGGCGTAGCGGTGCGGTTCTTACTACGCTAAACGGCGGAGCGGAGGACACAGCGATGACCGATATCCAGCTGCCCATCACCGGCGGATGCATCTGCAAGGCCGTGCGCTATTCCGTAGCCACGCCGCCTCTAGCCTCGCGGCAATGCTGGTGCCGGGACTGCCAGTATTTCGGCGCAGGCTCCTCGACCGTGAACATGATCTTCAACACCGGCGATGTGACGATCACTGGCGAGATCAGGAATTTCGTGTCGCTTGCAGATTCCGGAAACACGATGACGCGCGGCTTCTGCCCGTCGTGCGGAACGCCGGTGACCAGCGCATCAAGCGCCCGTCCGCAATTCCTGATCCTGCGCGGCGGCACGCTGGATCATCCCGCTATCGCAACGCCCGCCATGAATATCTGGACCGACTCCGCGCCAGCATGGGCGCATCTGGATCCCGATGTGCCCGCGATCGCGCAACAGCCGCCCGCGCTGCCTGCCGCGCGTTAAGTTCCGATCTTAACACTTTGCCCGGGGCCAACTGCGGCGATTGCACTCGCAGGTTGAACCTGCCATGTTCTTGCCTAAGTTCGAAGGCTTCTGCAGGGCACGGGGCGGCAGCCGGGATACTCATGAAACGACTGCTTCTTGCCCTTGTTCTGGTTGTCGCAGCTGCTGCGATATTCCTTGGTCCGCCGCTGCGGGCTGCCTTCGCTGCAACCAATGTCGATATCGTGATCGGACGCGCCGAGCTGCATCCGACTGCGCAGGCGCTGGCCTTTATGCTGAAGGCGCCGGAGGACGAGAATCTCAAAGCAAAGAAGAAGGTGAAGCTGTGGGCGACCTATTACCACATGCCCACCGTGCGCCCCTCGTGGACGAGCGTCGCGGCCAAGCCGCTGATCGGAAAGAACGGCAAGGCCGTCTCCCCGCCTCTCTCCACGAATGACTGGTGCGATGCGGCCATGCAGGGCTCGATCTGGGTCGACAATGGCAAGGACGATCCGCAGGCGTTCATGTATGTCGACAGCCGCGGCCCCGAGCAGGTGGTCTGCGACAAGCATTTCGGCGAGCTGTCCGAGCGTATCAAATCAGCGACGAGGCGCGCGCGCTTTGCGCCCTTCTTCCATCCGCAGGCCTGTGACGTCCGCGTCATTCCGCTGATGGCGTTCCGCACAATCGCGGTGGACCGCGAACGCTTCAAGATGGGCACTGTGCTCTACATTCCGAAACTGCGCGGCGAAACGTTCTGGAACAATGGCGAGATCTTCGTTCATGACGGATATGTCATTGCCAGCGACACCGGCGGCGCGATCGAAGATAACCACATCGACATGTTCGTTGCCGACGCGAACGTGAAGCCGTTCCCGGACATCGTTCGCTCAAATCCGCGTGGAACTTTCGAGGCTTACCTCGTTGACAGGAACGATCCGGCGGCGGTCGCGCTGCGGGATGCCGGCGAGGAAGTCTGCAAGGATTCAGATCGTCCGGGCCGCAAGCGCAAAAAGCCGGCCAGCGCCATCTGACGCATCGTAATGCTTCGGTAACGCATGGAGCGCTTTCGCTAGTGTCGTGGAAAAGCTGTCAGCCATACTCGGATTGAAATCGGAGCCTATCTCCTCAGGGAGAGAGACCGACCATCCCGTGCCCGCGCTGCGACCGCCGGGACCTCCCGTGTCGGAAGACGGACAGCCGATGCGAGCTTTCACATTCACGATCCTCTTCATGCTGGCGGCCTGCGCAACGGCAGCCGTGCCTGGACTTCCCACTGCGCCTGCGGCCCCGCCGCCGCTGACGCCAACCCTGACGCCGCTTGAGCGCGCCGTGGGCTTCGTGCTGGATGAGCCTTCGCCGCAGGCGATGGGGCCGGACCTCAAGCTGTGGGCGACCCACTATCACACGCCGATCGTGAAGGCCGCGCCGGAGACGGTATCCGCTGCCTTCCCGCTGATCGGGCGCAACGGGACTGCGATCTCAGCGCCGCTGAGCCAACGCGACTGGTGCGAGGCAGCGTTGCAGGGTTCGGTGTCGATCAGGCAGGGCGGCAAGTCGACAGCCTATGTCTATGTCGACTCGAACGGCCCCGAGCAGACCAACTGCGACGAGTTTCTCGGATCGCTTTCCGATGGCGTGAAGAACGCGACCCGTCGCGCACGTTTCATGGCCGTCAGCCACGCGCTCGGTTGCGGCGTACGCAATCTTCCGTTGATGCCGTTCCGTACCATCGCGGTCGACCCCAACGTGATCCCGCTGGAGAGCGTGATCTTCGTGCCCGAGCTGCGTGGACGCAAGTTCACGCTGAACGACAAGGACTACATCCACGACGGCTATCTCTTTGCGGGCGACCGTGGCGGGGCGATCAAGGGCAAGCATATCGATGTGTTCCTGATCGACGATCATTATGAGCCGCTGGAAGACCTGTTCGCCTCGACCGACAGGCGCACATTCGCCGCTCACGTGATCGATCATGACGACGCGCGGGCGATCGCCATCAAGGCGAGCCAGTCCTCGACCTGCGCGCCTGTTTCGCCCTAGCGGCTGGCCGTTCACCCAGGCTTGACGCGCCGCAATATGGACAGCCCCACCCGGGACGCGGCAGATAGCGTCAAAATATAAAAAGCCCGGGAGAGACTTCATGAAACGACTGCTGCTTGCCAGCGCCGCGCTGCTGTTTGCGGGATGCGGCCACGACTATGCGAAATCGGCCCCGCAGATTCCGGTGGCCCCGACAATGGCCGCGCAAACCGCGCCACAGACGCCGAACCCCGCAGCGCCCGTCGCCGCAACCCCTGCCCCGCAAGCCGCGACTGCTCCTGCAGGCCCTTCCTCGCGGACGGACTATTCGGTACCGGCCAACTGGCTGTGCAAGCCGGGCGTTGCGAACAATCCGTGCGACGTGAACATCGACGCAACGGTCGTGAAAGCCGATGGCTCGACCGAGCTTCAGAAGTATGCCGGCAATCCCAATGCGCCGATCGACTGCTTCTATGTCTATCCGACCGTGTCGCTTGATCCGTTCACGCAGTCTGACCTGATACCGGGGCCGGAAGAACTCAACGTCGTGAAGTCGCAGCTCGCGCGTCTTGGATCGCAATGCAGAATCTTTGCGCCGATGTATCGCCAGATCTCGCTTGGCGCGTTGCGCGCCAGAATGTCTGGCGGGGCGCCCGTTCCCACAAGGGGCACGCCGGCGGATGCGAATGCGGACGTCGATGATGCATGGGCCTGGTATCTCGCCAACGAGAACAAGGGGCGCGGCGTCGTGATCCTCGGCCACAGCCAAGGCTCGGGCCAGATCACGCGGCTGATCGCGGCGAAAGTCGACGGCAAGGCGGATCAGGCGAAGCTGGTGTCGGCGATCATCATGGGCTCGACCATCCAGGTTCCCAAGGGCGCCGATGTGGGCGGCACTTTCAAATCGATCCCGGTGTGCAAGACGGCGGGCCAGACGGGCTGCGTGATTTCGTTCTCGTCTTTCCGCGATACGGTTCCGCCATCGGAAGCGTCCGGCTTCGGCATCAACCGGGGCGAGACGGAAGCGGTCTGCGTGAACCCGGCGGCGCTGGGCGGCGGCAAGGCGACGAACCCGAAGGCCTACTGGTCGACGGCCAACAAGGAATGGGTGAAGGGCAAGACGATCGCCACGCCCTTCGTCATGACGCCGGGCCTGACCACGACGGAATGCGTGCGCCAGGGCAATCATCATTACCTGCAGGTTCACTTCAATGCGGACGCGGCCGACGCGCGCATCGACGATCCGGGCACGGACGTGATGGCCCAGGGCAAGCCCGACCCGAATTGGGGGCTGCACCTCAACGACGCCAACATCGTGATGGGCGACCTTGTCGACGTTCTAGGTAAACAGTCAGCGGCCTGGACCAAGGCCCACCCGTAGCGAAAAGCTGAATGCGATCAGGCGGCCCGGGCACAACATGTCCGGGCCGCAATGATTCTGCGGCAAACGTGGTTAGTGCGTTATCTTGAATTCCGGATGCGCTGCTCATCCAGCCTTAGGTCAGCGGCGAGATATTCCACGCTGACACGGGCGTCGGGGACGCACTGGAAAACACGATGCACTCACAACCTGCGAAGGTCGACGACTGGCTGTTTGGCCAGGACGACAATCTCGCCGCCGGAGAGAAGGCGGAAGATGCGTTCGATTCGTTCGGGCCGATCAGCGATATCCGGCGGGCGCTGCAACAGCCAGCGCATCATCCGGTCACGCAGGGGCCGCATGATTTCACGCGGATTCTCGTAGCCGAGGGCGACGCTTATCACAGGCGCGTTCTGCGCGTTCTGCTGGCGAGCCCGCGCATCTCCGCGATCGAGGTTGAAGATGGCCAGGCTGCGGTGGACCTGCTGGCGCTTCGCTCTTTCGACCTGCTCGTGCTCGACATGGACCTGCCCCGCATGAACGGCGCGGACGTCATCAAATGGGTGCGCCGCAGCCTGACGCCGTGGGCGGACATTCCGATCCTTGGCCTGCTGAATGAGAAGCACAGGCACGAGGCCGGCAAGCTGATGTCGATCGGCATGACTGACTGGACGGCAAAGCCGCTGAGCCGGCACCATCTTGCGGACAAGGTGGTGCACCTTCTGCCAGGCCTGTACGACGCCGGGCTGTAGGCACGCGGGCGCGGCCTCGTTTGTGACGAGTTGGGGTGGGTTTTGATTTTGAGCGCGGCTGCCTAGGCGGCCGCGTTTTTGTTTAGCGGACTCAAAAGTCCGCTCTTCCCGGCGCAAGCCGGGATCCAGGGCTGCTTGCGCAGGCCTGTTACGCAGATCACCCTTGATGCTCTGGGTCCCGACGTGCGTCGGGATGAGCGGAGGGAGGGTGGTGCGGGATTGTGAGAGCGCGCGGGTTGCGCGCTTTCGAACGGAACAATGATTGTCATCCCGGCCGTAGCGTAGCGGAGAGCTGGGAACCATTGCGATGTGTGTCGTACCGGATGAATGGGTCCCGGATAGCGCTGCGCGCTTCCGGGATGACAAGCCGGGGTGTGATGCACGATGGGCGTGTCGCTTGCGGCGACTGATTGGGGTTCCTGTTGTTGGGTGTCGGTCTTCGCTCGGGGCAGAACCGTAGGCATGGCGCGTGTGGCATTCACGCGGGCATGGCGGCGGATCATCTGGAGCGTTGAGGCGACGTAGTGCACGAGCATCGCAAATACGCGCAGCACAGCTGTCAGGAAGAGCTGAGGAAGCTGCGGGATTCCTAGTCCAGTTTGCGCGTGTTTGTGCCGTGTCATGGGCAAGAGAATAACCCTCGTCCAAGGCCCGGTTGAATCTGGAGGGTGCTATCCCCCATCTTTGTTTGGTAGCGGGTTGAATTCAGGAGCGAAGAATTTTCGCGGTCCTACGAATTCGAGACCGCTCTATCCCTCAATCTCGGCATCGCGCTTGTGGCTTGCCCCCTCCGTCTCGCGTGCTTCGCACGCGATCCACCTCCCGCGCCTTCGGTGGAGGAGGAAAGAGAGCGGAAGCCAATGAGAAAGTGTCGTGCTGGCACAATGGGTCCCGGATAGCGCTTCGCGCTTCCGGGATGACAGGCGATGGTGGGGCTGGAGCGGCGCCTGAAGCTTCTACTGCTTCAGCATCCAGTCGTGGGCGGCGTCGAGGATTTCGGCGAGGACTTCGGGGTCTTTGCGGCCAGACTTTGCAGGAGCGTGGAAAGAGTGGTCGGCGTGTTCGGCCAGGTGGAGTTTGGCGCGCTTGCCGAGCTTGGCCGTCACCGGCTTGAGCAGGTCGAGATCGGCGAATTCGTCTTTCGTGCCTTGCAGGAAGAGCATCGGGATTTTCACCGACGACAGGTGCTCCGCGCGTTCGATGCCGGGCTTGCCGGGGGCGTGCAGCGGGAAAGCGAAGAAGACGAGGCCGGTGACGGATGGCAGGGGCTCGAGCGCTTGCGCCTGCGAGGTCATGCGGGCGCCGAAGGAGCGGCCGCCGGCGAACAGGGGAAGGTCGCCCGCCAGTTTCGCCGCATCACCAACGGCGACGCGGATGGCGGCGTGGGCGACGGGCGGGCTGTCAGGGCGTTTCGAGCCTTTTTCCATGTAGGGAAAATTGTAGCGCAGCGTGGCGATGCCGCGCGCTTCAAGACCATCGGCAGTGGCGGCCATGTGTCTGTGCGTCATGCCGGCCCCTGCCCCGTGCGCGAGGACGAGAACGGCTTTGGCGCCTTTTGGCTTTTGCCAGAGGGCGGAGACGGTAGAGCCGTCTGGCAGTTTGAGCGTGCGTTCTTTCGCGCTCATTGCGCGGGCGGTGCAGCGGGCGCGGCTGGCGCGGTGGCAGCTTCAGGGGCAGGCGCCGGGGCAGGTTTGCGGAAGCGGAGGGTCATGCGGTCGCTTTCGCCGATGGCCTGATACTTCGCCTTGTCATAGCCGGTGGCCTCGGGCGAGCCGGGTTGCGGTTCGCGCAGGTTGGGCGGGAGCATCCAGACGCCGAGCGGATGATCGGCATTGTCTTTCGGGTTGGCGTTTATCTCGGACGATTCTTCCAGCACGAAGCCGGCGTTCTGCGCCAGCTGCACGACATAGCTTTCGAGGACGTAGCCGGTTGAGGCGGTAAGATCCTGATCGCGCGCGGACGGGAGACGATGTTCCTCGACGCCGAGGACGCCGCCGGGTTTGAGCGCACGGAAGGCGTCTTCGAAAATCTTGTCGGCGTAACCACCCGCCATCCAGTTGTGGACATTGCGGAAGGTGAGCACGGCATCCGCGGAGCCATCGGGCGCAAGGCCGGAGCTGGTGCGTGAGCCGACCGTCAGCGTGATGTCGCCATAGGTTTCGGGATGATCGACGAACGCGGCCTTGTAGACGTCGACATTCGCCTGTGCGTTGGCGGAGGATGCGGGATCGACATGGGCGGCGTAGAGCTTGCCGCCGCCGGCCTTCAGCCACGGGCCGAGGATGGCCGTGTACCAGCCGCCGCCCGGAGCGATCTCGACCACCGTGTCTGACGGTTTGACGCCGAAGAAGGCCAGCGTTTCGGCGGGATGGCGCCAGGGGTCCCGCGCTTTCTCCGCCTCGGTTCGCCAAGCGCCGGCTATCGCGCCGGTCAGACTGTCGGCTGCGGCTTCCGCCTTTGCCTCGGCGATCGGGCCGGGGACAGGGCCTGCGTCATCATCCCGGCAGCTCGCCATCAGGGCGAAAGCAGCAAGGGCAAACAAAACGCGGCCTGGTTTCATTGTCGGTTCCCGTCTGCAGCGGCCTGATTCCAGAGCCAAATCCCGCCCTGTTCCGGGCAATGACATTATCCATTCAGGATCACTTGACCACCCGGGAGTGCATTCCCAACTCGAATGCCGAGGCGCTGCGCATGCGGGCCTTGGAGACCGAGGTGTTGGCCATCTGGCAATGCCGAGAACGGTCTTCGATTTGAAACCGCCGATCCCCGAAACGGATCGGTCCTGTTGCTTGAAGAGGACAGACCAATGAGCACGTTCGATTTTTCCCCCCTTTACCGCACCGTCGTCGGCTTCGACCGGCTTGCCAGCCTGATCGACACCGCACAGCGACTTGATGGCGCGCAGGGCTATCCTCCCTACAATATCGAGCAGTCCATCGAGGACGAGAATGCGTACTCGATCGAACTGGCCGTTGCTGGCTTCGGCGAGGGCGACCTCGACCTTGAAGTGAAGGAAGGCCAGCTGATCGTCGTCGGCAAGAAAGACGGCAGCGAAGCGAACCGGAAATTCCTGCATCGCGGCATTGCGGAGCGTGGATTCATTCGCCGCTTCCAGCTTGCCGATCACGTCGTGGTGAGTGGCGCCGCGCTGAAGAACGGCCTGCTGCGCATCGAGCTGAAGCGTGAGCTGCCGGAAGCCATGAAGCCGCGCAAGATCGCGATCGGTGACGCAACGTCTCCGCAAGTGATCGAAGGCGGTGCGACAAAAATCCGCTCGGCTTCGGCTGCTTAACGGAGGCGCTTGAGAATCAACGGCGCTTGAGAACCAACCACTTGAAAATCAGGTTGGGCGTTCCGATCTGATAATCTGGTTGAAAGACCCGGCGGTGAGCCGATCGGCCCTCTCCCCTCCCCCCCGGATGGGCTGGTCTGGATCCTGCCAAAGAGAAGCGGTGCATTCCCAACGGAGTGCGCCGCTTTTTTCTTTTGGATCAGAGCGAGGTGGGCAGCGTGGCCATGAAGTCTGTCCACGCGCGTTGCGGCGCTTCGGGCCAGAACAGGCAGACGATAGCTATGCCGGCGAGCGCGCCGCCAAGGTGCGCGCCATGGCCGATGCCGTCGCGGATGTTGCTGCGCGAGGCCCAGGCGGAAAAGACGATGTAGCAGATCGCGAACACGCCGAGCGGCATAGGCAGCGCGAAGAACAGGCGGATTTCGGCGAACGGGAAGAACACGGCCGCCGCGGTGGTGATGCCGGAGACGGCGCCGGATGCGCCGAGCGCGCGATAATTGCTGTCGCGGTAGTGCTCCATGTAGGTCCAGGCGGAGCCGGCCAGCAGGGCTGCGAAATAGATGACGAGGAAGCCGACCGTGCCGGTTGTCAGCTCAAGGTACGGGCCCATGAAATAGAGGGCCAGCATGTTCATGAAGAGATGGAACGGGTCGGCGTGGATGAAGCCCGACGTGATACCGCGATACCATTCCTTGTTGCGACGTATGCGATTGATGTCGAACAGCAGGCGGTCAACCAGCGCAGCGTTGTTGAACGCAGCGATCGAGAGAACAACGTTCGCCACAAGCAGCGCCAGCGTGGCTGGCGAAGCTAGCAGGATCTGGATCTCGTTCATGGCGCGCGCTCCGGACGGGCGTCAGTCTTTGACGTCTGCGTCCGGGGCGTCATCGTCGGAAGCGGCGGAGGCGGTTTCTTCTCCCGCATCGTCGGAACCGGCGTCATCGCCTGAGCCGTTGTCGTCGCCATCCTGATCGGAGCCGGCTTCGGCGGAGACGCCTTCGCCCTCGCCACGGTTGCGGCCGCCACGACGGCGGCGACGGCGCTTGCGCTTGCGGCCGGCTTCGTCGGCGGTTTCGCCATCGCGCGGCTGTTCAGCTCCGGCTTCGGAGGTTTCGGTGGCTTCGTCGGCGGTGGTCTCGCCTTCGGGCGCTTCAGTGCGTTGCGGGCGTTGATCGGGTTTCTGTTCCTGGCGCGGCGGGCGTTGCAGGAAGGACGTGGCAGCGGTTTCGTCGGTGAAGGCTTTGAGGGCCTCGATCGTCTGGCCGGTCACGAACTTGCGGCGCAGCTCGCGGAAGGAGCGGGCGGCGGAGCGCAGCGGAGCAAGGGTGAGCGCATCCTTGCCGAGCGTGACCGTGAAGGTCTCGGCGCTGGCAAGCGAGCTTTCGAGATTTTCGGCAGCCCACGGCAGGAAGAACGCGGCGAGATCATCAGCGAAGATCGGCGCGAGCGTTTCCTTCAGATCATCCAGCGCGGCGAACGGGCCGGACGCGGTCGGCGCGGACATGAACTCGCACCATTTGGCGACGAACTCGCCGTCCTTCTCGATGATCTTGGCGGGCGTCGGGTCTTTCATCATCTGGATGAGCTGACCGGCGATCGCGAAGTCTGCGATCGAGGGGCGGTCGCCGAAGATGAAGAGATGCTTCTTCAGGTGATCGTCGAGCAGCTTGATGAACTTCTTGAACGACTTCTCGACCACGGGGCCAAGCTCGCCGTCGAGCTGCATGGTCTTGAGCTGACCGGTCATCGTTTCGATGGCGAGGTCTTCGGTGGCCTTGCGCTCGCCCGGAGCGCCGGAGGGATAGTATTCCTCGATCGAACGCTGGGCGGCGAGGCGCTGGTCCTTCTTGCGGGTCCAGCGATAGTGGAAGGCGGCCTTGGCGAGCCAGACGTCGGCATATTCTTCCAGCACGCAGGCAAGGAAGGCGGTGGCGGCGTCGGCGGGCGTGGCGGAGGGTTCGGGGCTGTCGGCCTCGAGCGCTTCCATCATCGGCGTGGTGTCGTGGACGGCGAAGCCCGACGAGGTCACCAGAACGGGCAGCGTGCCGAAGCGCGAGACGCGTTTCAGCTCGTCCTCGGTTTCCGATGTGCGCGGCACCCAGTCGAAGGCGAACGCCTTGTACTTCAGGTAGGACCGCATCTTGGTGGAATAGGCCGAGGTCTCGGCGCCGAACAGGCGATAGGACATTCAAGTCTCCGGAAAGCGCGCGGAAACTACGCGGGATGCCCCTCAGCTTCAACCGCTGATTGCGCGTCCTGAAACGCGGATTCCCCTTGAAAACAGGCCATTCGGCAGGACGTGACGCCGCATCGGGACCGCGCCTTGCGCCACGCCGGTGAAAAGGCGGCGCAGGGCAGGCCCGGAGAAATTCGCAGGCCAGCGACGGGGCGGCAGCCATTCCTTGGTTAGCACTGCATTTATCGGCCCAATTCACGCGTCCGATTTAATCGTTTTCCCACGGCCTTTTGTGACGCTTTGCGTACGGAGAAGGGGTCGGCAGGAGACTGCCGCATGACGTGCATGGACACTGAAAGCGAAAGCCGTGGCGGGTTGAACCTCGCCGAGCGTATCCGCCGTCTCGCCAACGGCCGGAACACGATCGACGTCGCGCAGTTCCAGTTCATCGGGCTGGAGGCGATTCGCGCCAGCTATGCCCAGCGCTGGACGGAGAAGCGCGATCGCGTGGCGCAGGTCGCACGCCAGTTCATCACCAAGCGCATCGCCGCCGAAGACGTGCTGATCGCGGGAGCCGATGGCTTTCTCCTGGTCTTCGGCACATTCACCGGCATGCTGGCTGACGCAGCCGCGCATCGGATATCGAAGGAGTTGAACGCGTTCTTCCTGGGCTCGCCCGATCTCGATGACATGCAGATCGAGGCGCAGCACCGGTCGATGAGCGTCGATGATTTCGCCAATGCATTCGGCGCGATGATTGCGGGCTCGAAGGAGCTTGCCGCCCCTGCCCGTCACGCGACAGCGGAAATTCCGATGGGCTTTACGCCGGTGTGGGATGCGCAGCGGGGCGCGCTATCGACCTTCTTCATTTCGCCGCTTGATCCGGCGACGGGCTGGCCGATGGACTGGAACTACGCCAGCCATCGCCACACCGACATGGACGAGCTGAAGCTGAAAGCCTCGGAAGAGGCGATGCGGAAGCTTTTCGCAAGCGGCAAGAAAGCGCTGGTTGGCGTGGCGCTTCACGTATCGAGCCTGAACAGCCAGCAGAGCCTTTCGCGCCTGATGGGCGTGATTTCGAAGTTTGATCCGGCGCTGGCGCGCTATCGCGTGATCCGCGTGAGCTGTGTCGAGCCGGGTTATCCGCGCATCTATCTGGAAGACATATTGCGCGTGCTGAAGCCGCGCATTCCCCATGTCGCCATCGGGCTGAACTGGAGCGAGCCGGATGTGGCGTCGGTGCTGAGCCTCAAGCCCGCGGCGATCGGGTTCTCGCTGCCGACGGGCGCGCTGGGCCCGCACGGGCCGAAGACGGACGTGTTCGCGCGCATACATTCGGCCGTGGAGATGGCTCACCATCATGGCGTCTCGGTCGGCGTTGAGGGCGATCTTCAGACCGACCACATTCAGCGCTTCACACACGATGGGGTGAACCATATCTGCTCGCTGCGCGCCTGGCCGACACGGCGCACCCTGCCCCCGGCGGAAATCTGGCCTGCGTCGCTTTTGAATGTCGATACGCGCGCCGATACGGCTGCCTGAAGCGTAAAGCTGAAAACCAGGGGGACACGGCAGTCACATGCAGCCGTACTGCTCGCCCCGGGTTGCAGCGTCACGCGAAACGGATAAGTTTCCGGCGCTGCGCGGGGTTGGTCGCGCGGCGAATAAACAGAGGACGGAGACCTCCCCATGAAGACAGCAATCACACTCGCGACCGTTGCGCTGGCCTTCGCCGCGCCGGCATTCGCGCAGGACAAGACGACGCTCGAATACGTCACCACCAAGGGCACGGTCGTGAAGGCCAATGCGCAGGGCACGGACCTTGAGCTGCCGATGTCTTATAAGGCGGACGGCACCTATACGACCAGCGCGATGGGCCAGGAAATTTCCGGCAAGTGGCGCATCGACGGCGAGAAGCTCTGCACCGTCAACTCGATGAGCCCGAGCGAGAACTGCATCGCCTATCCCGCCGGCAAGAAGCCGGGTGACGAATTCAAGGTGACGAACCCGATGCTGGGTGAAGTCTCCGTCACGATCAACAAGTAGGGCTCAACACACATGAAACGCATCCTTGCCTGCCTCGCTGTCGCGGCCCTCGCCGCTCCGGCGTTTGCGCAACAAGCCTCCACACTGCAGGAACTCACCACCAAGGGAATGGTGATGGAAGCCGGCGGCATGGAAATCGACGTGACGTACAAGCCGGACGGCACCTTCACAGCGATGGATGGCCAGGTGACCGGCAAGTGGCGCATTGAAGGCGAGAAGCTTTGCACATCGTCGAACTTCTCGCCGGCGGAAGAATGCACGGCGTACCCCACCGGCAAGAAATCTGGCGACTCTTTCGAAGTCACGGGCGCGCAGGGAACGGCGACGATCCGCATCAAATAGCATGTGACCACATGAGATAATCCCAGGCGCACAGGCCAGGGAAACGCCTCGCACCTTCGGGTGCGGGGCGTTTCTGTTTTGGCGTTTTATCCTGCTGCATGTTCTTGGCGGGTAAGCGCAACGCAGCTAGACCTGAAGCGCAGTTCGGGGTGGGAAATACATGCAGGTGGCCGTTCGATTGATTGCGGTCATCGCCGTGGCGGCCTGCTGCGTCATGCCTGCCGCTGCGCAGATCGCGCCGACCCCGGACGGCTGGAAGCCCGAGCAAGCGAAAGCCAAGGCGGACGCTTACATCGCCGAGCAGATCGCCGTGTTCACGCGCAAGGCGCCGGCCAACGACATCAAGCTGGCTCTGCGACGGGTGCAGATGGTGCGGCCGGACGAGCCGACCGTGACGAACCAGCTGGCTTTCTATGTTGGCGAGGGACAACCAGACCAGTTCTACAACGAGATACTGGCGTTTCGCCCGGATGAGCCGGTGGCGACGTACTATCTTGCGCAGAAGCTGAGCGATGAGGGCTATGTGAACCTGGCCCTGCCCTTCTATGCGAAGGCGGCGAGCCAGCGGCCGAACGATGCGGTGGTGCAAGAAAAAGCCGGGATGAATGCGTTCTATGCCGAGGACGATGCAGCGTGCATCGCCTATCTGACGCGTTCGCTGGAGATCGGGGGGCCGTCGCAACCGACGTGGCTCAAGCGGGGCGAGTGCTACGCGCGCGCGGGGAAGAAGAAAGAGGCCGAGGCGGACTTCGCAAAGGTGGAGGGCAATGACGGCGCATATTCGGTTCGCATGTTCCGCGAGGGTGTTTTCAATGGCTGCGGGTGGGCCTGGGGTTCGCTGGACGACCGGGTTCGGAATGCGGCGACCGTAGCCGACGACTGGAAAACGTATGAAGGCTATCGCGAACTGACCCGCGTGCTGGAATGCGAGCCGAAGCATGTTGGCGCGCTGACGGAACGATTGAAGCTGGAGGACCGCGACAACAACCTGAAGCGGCATGCGCTGGTGCATCGCATCCAGCTGCAGAACCTGAAGGATGGCGGCGCGACCAACGCGGCGCGGCTGAAAGCGCTGCAGCCGCCGACCGCGGCGCAGATGCTGGCCGAGGGTCAGGCGATCGACATGGCCAATGATCCCGGCGGCGAGAAACGCATGCGGGCGGGCCATCTCGCCAGCCGCGTCCTCATGCTGGAGCCGGGCAATGCGCAGGCGCATCTGCTGCGCGCGCGCGCGCTGGCGAACCTTGGTATCGGGCCGCTGTCGGGGCTGGCGTGGGATGATGCGACGCGGGCGCTGGGCGCGAATCCAAAGCTGGCCACCGCGCATTTCGTGCGCGCCGTCCTGTTCGTGCGCGGCAATGGTTACAAGGAGGCCGCCGTTGAACTGACTGCCGCGATCGCGATCGATCCGAACGACATGCGGTTCTATGCGCAGCGTGGGGATGCCTATGCGCAGGTCGGGCAGGACGAGCCGGCCGTACAGGACCTGACGCGGTTTCTCGCTTCGAGTCCAAAGGACATTCCGGCCCTGCAGGGACGCGCGCTCGCCTATTACAACCTGAAGAAATACCAGCTGGCGCTGAGTGATCTGGACGCCGCTTTCGCGATAGATCCGAAGAACTTCCGGGTGAAGGCGGCGACGGTGCGCGTGCTCGACGCCATGGGGCGCAAGTCTGACGCTGACGCGGTGCATACCGTGTTGCTGGCGGAGCATGAGGCGGAGACGAAGGCGAACGAGTATCTCGCCAGGCGCACCACGCCCGCGCTGACCGCCAAGGCCGCCGACGTGAAAGAGGGGCAAGCCTTTGCGGCGATGGAGAAGCGCGCGGCGGACAGGTTCCAGGACTTCGTCAACGAATACTCCCCCGCGGAATATTCCTACAACAACCTCGTGCGGAAAATGGAACTGGCGACCGCCCTGGACGACAACACCATGAAGAGCCTGCGCGATACGGCGGAGTATGCGGACACGCACCTCAAGGCGGCCTGGCGCATCGGCAGCACCTTCATCGACTCAGACGATATGGCGGGACTGAGCGAAGAAAAGCTCGGCAAGCTGGCCGGGTGGCTGGTGCATGTCGAGGAGATGCAGGCAGGCCTCAAGACGATCATGGACGTGCTGTACTAGCGCGGGCGCGGCGGCCCTCTCCTCACGCATTGCACGATGGATGAGCAGGGGTGGAGAGGCCAAAACGCGGGGCCTGAAATGGCGACCCCGGCCGCTGCTTTCACAGGGCCGGGGCGACACCATGGTTGTCCGCCAGTTCGTCCTTCGAGCAGCGGCCATCACAGCCTGGTCCTGATCAGGGACCGCTCGTTCGACGCCATCCGGCGAAGCTGAGCCTTGAGCGTCTTGGTTCGGCGTTCACACGACTCCGGGACATGACATCCCGCTTCCATGCGTCCGCGCGGCTGAGACCACGCTCGTGTCCGTATCTATCCCCTCTCGAGGACTCCAGCGGTTTTGGACCCGCCTGAGCGCGACTTCGTCTCTTGCAGAGCGCGACGCCGCTTCCGGTGCTCGTTGCTCCCCTTGTTCAGCACCCGTCCAATCGGGCTTACCAGCGGGGACATTCAGCTGCTTGACCCGCGACGGTCTCCTCTCTGAACACAAACAGGCTCTCACAAATCCCGCGCTGCGAGAATATTGGCGGCCTGTGGAAACTGTTGACGGCGCTGTTGATAAAAATGTGCGGCGCGTGCGAGACAATTCACGCACACGGGAGACTCAAAATGGCGCTCGATCTGGAAACGCGGCAGCAGCTCATCGAGACCGTACGGCGTTTTGTAAACGAGGTTTGCAGGCCGAACGAGCAACTCGTGTCGGAAACCAACGCCATCCCCGACAAGATCGTTCAGGAGATGAAAGACCTTGGCCTGTTCGGCCTGTCGATCTCCGAGGAGTATGGCGGCCTTGGCCTCACCATGGAGGAAGAGGCGCTGGTGATCCTCGAGATGGGTCGCACCTCCCCTGCCTTCCGGTCGACCTTCGGCACCAATGTCGGCATCGGCAGCCAGGGCATCGTGATGTTCGGCAATGACGACCAGAGACAGGAGTGGCTGCCCAGACTCGCGACCGGCGAAGCGATTGCCAGCTTCGCGCTGACCGAGCCGGATGCGGGATCGGATGCCGGCTCCGTCAAGACGAAGGCCATGCGCGATGGCAACCATTATGTACTGAACGGCGCGAAGCGCTACATCACCAATGCCGACAAGGCGACCATCTTCACCGTGATGGCGCGCACGGACCAGAACACGCCAGGACCGAAGGGCCTGTCGGCTTTCATCGTCGAGCGCGCGACTCCGGGCGTCACCATCGGCAAGCCCGAGAAGAAGATGGGCCAGCAGGGCGCGAATGTCTGTGACGTGATCTTCGAAGATGCGCGCGTGCCGATCACCAGCCGCCTTGGCGAGGAAGGCGAAGGCATGAAGGTGGCGATGAGCGTGCTTGATCGGGGACGCCTGCATATCTCTGCGCTGAGCGTCGGCATTGCCGAGCGACTGGTCGAAGAAATGACGCGCTATGCGTCTGAGCGGAAGCAGTTCGGCAAGCCGATCATCGAGCACCAGCTGGTGATGGGCATGATCGCCGATAGCTACGCCGAGGCGGCGGCGGGACGCGCGATGGTGATGGATGGCGTCCGCAAATACGACGCGAAGGAAAAGACCACCCTGATCGCGGCGGCGACCAAGATGTGGTGTACGGAGATGGTCGGCCGCGTGGCGGACCGCGCCGTGCAGGTGCATGGCGGCGCCGGCTATATCGCGGACTATGCCGTGGAGCGCTTCTATCGCGATGTGCGCATCCTGCGCCTATACGAAGGCACGACGCAGATCCAGCAGATGGTGATTGGCCGCGAGCTGCAGCGCATGGCGAAGGCTGGGGAGATCTAGCGGTCTTCATCCAGCGCGGCGACGAGGGCGGCGCGTAGTTCGACCGTGTCGCTGAAACCGATGGCCATCGCCTGCCCGTTGATCATTACCAACTCGGACGGCGCGCCGACGGACGCAAGGCTGGCCGAGCGGTCGAAATCCGCCAGCGCCTGCTCGCGGATTTTCACGCGATCGACCCTGTCGTCAGCCACATCTGCAAGGGTCGCGCGGGCGAGCGCGGCGACTTTCAGCACATAGGGGTTCGTCTGGCATTCGGCGGCGTGATCATCGATTGCGGTCGATGTTTCATCTACGTCGATGCTCTCGCCATGCTGGCCGACGGAGACCATCAGGTTGACGGTTTCCTGCAGCGATCCATCCGGACAGGCAAACGCCGATGGAGCGACGAAGACGACGGTGGCGGCTGACGCGAGTGTGCGGAATTTCATGCGCATGCTCCAGATCCGCCCGGCCCAAGTCTGTGGCCCGCAATGCGGCGCAACATGGGCGGTGAGCGGGCATTGTGAGGCGGGATGCGATTCAGAAGCCGCAGCTACCTGTCGGTCTGGACCTGATGGAACAGGTCTGCGCGCAGAGTTGCGAGGTCGCTGAAATCGACGCTCGACGTCTCACCATTCAGCAGCACGGTGCGTGGCGGGTCCGTGGGCTTCGACAGCGTGATCGCCTTGTCGAACTCAGCGAGCGCCGTGTGGCGCAGATGAACGCGCTGGGCGCGGTCCTGCGAGTAATCCGACAGCGCGCGCCGGGATTGCGCGGCGAGCTTCAGCACATAGGGGTCGTTCGGCGTGGCGGCGACTTGTTCGTCGAGCTGGGCGGAGAGATCGTTGATGTCTTCCAGACCGAGACCTTCGCCGTGCTGACCAATGGAGACCATGAGGCTGGCGGTTTGTTGCAAGGCAGAGTCGTTTGCCGGGGCGGTGGCGCAGGCAGCGAGGCCAAGACTCGCGGCAAACACAAGCGATGCGAATTTCATCGGTCAATCCATAGGCTGCGTCGTCCGGGGATTAAACGAAGCCAATGCGGCGCAAAAGCGGCGTTGATCCTGTGAGGCGGGCCTGACTGGAGCGTGACAGCCGGGGCGATGCCCGCTTAGATCGCGTCACACAAGACGGGGCGTTCATGGACAGCGATGGTGATATTGCGCGTGCAGCGCGCCTGATGCCGATTGCGGCGATCGGCGAGAAGCTGGGCATTCCGACGGACGCGCTGATTCCCTATGGCCACACGAAAGCGAAGATCGCCGGCAGCTATCTGAAGCAGCTACGCGACCGGCCCGATGGCGATCTCGTGCTTGTCACGGCGATGAACCCGACGCCTGCGGGCGAAGGAAAGACCACGACGACCGTGGGGCTGGGCGACGCCCTTACCCGGCTTGGCAAGAAGGCCGTCATCGCGCTGCGCGAGCCATCGCTTGGGCCGTGCTTCGGACAGAAGGGCGGCGCGACCGGCGGCGGCTATTCCCAGGTCGTGCCGATGGACGAGATCAACCTGCATTTCACGGGCGACTTCCACGCCATCACGGCGGCGCACAACCTGCTGGCCGCGATGGTCGACAATCACATCCATTGGGGCAATGCGCTGGGCATCGATGTGCGCCGTATCCGCTGGCGTCGCGCGCTCGATGTGAATGACCGCAGCCTGCGCGGCGTCATCACCGGACTGGGCGGCGTCGCCAACGGCACGCCGGCCGAAGGCGGGTTCGACATTACTGTCGCATCCGAAGTGATGGCGATCCTATGCCTCGCGGAAGACTTGCAGGATCTGAAAGCGCGGCTGGCGCGCATCATCATTGCCGAAACGCGTGACCGGAAAGCCATTACGGCTGGTGACATCAAGGCGGATGGCGCGATGGCCGTTCTGCTGAAGGATGCGATCCAGCCGAACCTTGTGCAGACGATCGAGAACACGCCCGCGATCGTTCACCTCGGCCCGTTCGCCAACATCGCCCATGGCTGCAACTCCGTGATCGCTACGCGCACTGCGCTCAAGCTGGGCGACATCGTCGTCACGGAAGCGGGGTTCGGCGCAGACCTTGGCGCGCAGAAATTCTTCGACATCAAATGCCGGCTGTCCGGCCTACGCCCCAAAGCAGCGGTGCTGGTCGCCACCATCCGCTCGCTCAAGATGAATGGCGGCGTCGCCAAGGTGGATCTTGGCGCCGAGAACGTCGAGGCGCTGACGCGCGGTGCGGTCAACATCCAGCGCCATATCGAGAACCTGCGCAACTATGGCCTGCCCGTGCTTGTCGCGCTCAATCACTTTACCAGCGACACAGCGGCGGAAGTGGAAACCGTCAAGCGCATCGTCGCGAGCATGGGCGCAGAGGCCTATGTGTGCCGCCACTGGGCGGAAGGCGGCAAAGGCGCGGAAGAGCTGGCCAAAGCCGTCATCGCAACACTGGCGAGGAAGCAGGACGACTTCCATGTGCTCTATGACGACGCCCTGCCCCTGATGGCGAAGATCGAAGCCACCGCCAAGAGTATCTATCGGGCTGACCGCGTCGAAGCCTCGCAGAAGATTCTCGCGCAGCTGAAGCGATGGGAGGTTGCGGGATTTGGACGTTTGCCGGTCTGCATCGCCAAGACGCAGTATTCATTCTCGACCGATCCCACAAAGCTGGGCGCTCCCGAGGGCCATGTCCTCGACGTGCGCGAAGTGCGCCTCTCGGCAGGCGCGGGATTCGTTGTCGCCATCTGCGGCGACCTGATGACGATGCCCGGTCTTCCACGCGCGCCGGCCGCCGAGATCATGTCGGTTGATGTCCACGGCAACATTCATGGGCTTTCCTGATGCGTATCGCCAAGCTTGCCCTTGTCGTTCGCGATTACGACGAAGCCATCGACTGGTTCACGCGCTGCCTTGGCTTCGAACTTGTCGAGAATATCGACATGGGCAAGGCGAAGCGTTGGGTCGTTGTCGAACCGCCGGGCAAACGCGGCGCGGCGTTGCTGCTCGCGCGCGCGACTGGCGCGGAACAGGAAGCCGCTATCGGCAATCAATCCGGCGGACGCGTTTTCCTCTTCCTGGAAACCGATGACTTCGATCGCGATCACGCGCGCATGGTCCGGGAAGGCGTGCGCTTCCGCGAAGCGCCGCGAAGCGAGGCCTATGGCAAGGTCGCGGTGTTCGAGGACATCTGCGGCAATGCGTGGGACCTGATCGGGCCCGCCTGATCGAACCACGCGCCGCAAGCACGCACATTTCCCGGTGCTGACCTAGCGGCGCCGCTTGCGCCGGATGGCGTCAACTGCGATTGATTCGCAAAACGATATCCAAGGGAGAGACGGATGCGGCTGACACGGCGGGGCCTTCTGGCGACAGTCTATGGCACGGGCCTCGCGGCCTGCGCCCCGGCAGCGGTTACGCCCGCAGCCGTTCCCGAGGCGAGCCACGACCTGCCGGACGCGACGCAGCTCGCATCGATGATCCGTAGCAAGGAGATCAGCGCCGCCGAAGCCGTGGAAGAAGCGATCAAGCGCGCCGAAGCCGTGCAGCCGCAGATCAACTTCATGGTCACCGACACGTTCGCGATGGCGCGTGAGAAAGCGAAAGGCGCTGTCACCGGCCCGTTCGCTGGCGTGCCGTTCCTGATCAAGGATCTCGATAACGTCGCTGGCGTCGTCACGCGCTTCGGTTCCGCCGCCACGGCTGGCCAGCCGCCTGCTGAAAAGGACGACACCTTCGTCGCCGCCACCTTTGCCGCCGGCCTGATCTGCATCGGCAAGTCCGCAGCGCCCGAGAATGGCTATCTGCCGACCACCGAGCCCCTCGCCTTCGCGCCGTCGAAAAATCCGTGGGACACGACGCGCTCGACCGCGGGCTCGTCCGGCGGCGCCGCTGCCGCAACGGCTGCAGGCGTTGTGCCGATGGCGCATGCCAACGATGGCGGCGGATCGATCCGCTTCCCGGCCGCCAACAACGGCCTTGTCGGCCTCAAGCCCTCCCGCGGCCGCATGATCGACGAACAACCCGGCGCACGCCCGCTTGATCTTGCCGTGCAAGGCGTCGTCTCGCGCACGGTTCGCGATACGGCGGGCTTCTTCGCCGCTTGCGAAGCCACTGGCGGCGGCGCCGTTTTCCCGGCGGTCGGCGTGGTCACTGGCCCCGGCAAAGCGCGCCTCAAGGTTGGCGTGCTGACGACCGGCTTTGGCGGCGCGGAGCCGGAAGCCGAAGTCGGCGGCATCCTGCAAGCCACGGCCAAGCTGCTCGAAGCGCAAGGCCACACCATCACCGGCACGACCAAATGGCCGACCGCGCCGACCTTCGGCGATGACTTCCTCGCCTACTGGTCGCTCGGCGCCGCGCAGGATGTTGCGGGCGTCGAAAAGCTGCTCGGCAAGAAAGCCGACGAGACGATGGTCGAACCCTTCACGCTGCGCATGGCCGCCAACGCCGCCAGCCTGAAGCCCGCCGATATCGAAGCGCTGCAGACGCGCCTGCTGGCCGCCGCCACCGCCTATGACGAATGGATCAAGGGCTTCGACGTTGTGATCTCACCGGTCTTCACCTCGCCGCCCTCGCCGCTCGGCTTCCTGCGCGGCGACGTGCCATTCGATACGCTGCGCGAGCGCCTGCTGCACGAGGTCGGCTACACGCTGATCCACAACATCTCGGGCGCGCCCGCAATCAGCCTGCCGCTTGGCTGGACGACCGGCGGCCTGCCTGTGGGCATCCAGTTCTCTGCCGCGAATGGGGCGGAGAAAACCTTGCTCGAACTCGCCTACGAGATCGAAGCAGCCCAACCCTGGATCGGCCGCAAGCCGGCCGTGTGGGCTGGCTGATCGATCACGCAGACGAAGGCGGCAAGGAGACGATGATGATCAAGCACGTTCTATCTGGCGTTCTTCTTGCGGCTGCCGGCGCCTGTGCGTCGGCGCCCACCGCGCCGGAGGCGCCGACGCCTTCGCCGCCCATGGTCAGCATCTTCACGGTCGCCCACCAGGACGACTGGCAGTTGTTCATGAACCCTGAGGCCTATCACGGCATGGATGAGCCGCAGGAAAAGGCGGTCTTCATCCACGTCACAGCAGGTGATGCCGGCGCGGGCGCGGGCGGTGAGCCTGTGCCATACTATCTTGCCCGCGAAGAAGGCGCGCTGCGCGCCGTCCGCTTCATGGCCAATGCGGCGGACCCATCCGTGGGCAAAGGCGCGAAGATGCAAGGCGCGCAGGTGGAACGCGGCGGGCATGGCGTGCAGCGCTACGCCTACGCCAACGCGGTCGTGTATTTCCTGCGCCTGCCGGACGGCAACATCGTCAATGGTTCGGTTTATACGCCGCATCCGGAATCACTGACGCGGCTGCGCTCGGGCGAAGCGGCGACTTCCGGAACGGTGGAAATGAGCGGGCGCTATGAAGGCTGGCAGGATCTGGTCGATACGCTGAACGCGATCGTTGAATCAGAGCGGGTCGCGGGCTCGGGCCTGAAACTGCACATCGCCGAACTCGACGAAGAACTGAACCCGCGCGACCACCCGGATCACCGCGCAACCGCCTTCGCGATGGAGGAGGTTGTGAAGCTGCACCCCTGCGCGCCGGTCTATCGCCACATCGAATACCACACGAAGACCAAGCCGGTGAATATCACGGGCAAGGACTACATGATCGATGTCGGCACGTGGGCAGCAACCGCATCCGGCCTGTCGGACAACTTCGCCAGGGCGACGTGGGAGCCCGAACACAATGCCTGGATCGGCCGCAGCTATTCTCGCGTGACGCAACCGGCAGCCAACTGCTCGGCGGCGCCCGTAGGTTAGCGATCTGGCGGCTAGGCCTTCGGCGTCACCTTGACCATCATCTTCGAGTAGCCCTTCACGAAGGAACTCGGGATGTGCTCGGGCTCTTCGAGTACTTCGATGTTATCGAAGCGCTTCAGGATTTCTTCCCACAGGATCTGCAACTGCAGTTCGGCGAGACGGTTGCCGACGCAGCGGTGAATGCCGAAGCCGAATGACAGGTGGCGGCGCACCATCGGGCGCTCGATCCAAAGATCGTTCGGGCGGGTGTACTGCGTCTCGTCGCGGTTGCCCGAGACATACCACATCAGCACCTTGTCGCCCTTGCGGATCTGCTTGCCGCCGATCTCGTAATCCTGCAGCGCGGTGCGGCGCATGTGCGCCAGCGGCGTTTGCCAGCGGATGATTTCCGACACAGCCGATTGCAGCAGCGAGGGGTCGGCTTTCAGCTTCTGCCACTGGTCCGGCCATTTGTGCATCATCGCCAGCACGCCGCCCGTCATCGAGTTGCGGGTGGTGTCGTTGCCGCCGACGATCAGCAGGATCAGGTTGCCGAGATATTCCTGCGGCGACATGTTCCGTGTGTGCTCGCCATGCGCGAGCATGGAGATAAGATCGCCCTTCTGATCTGTGTTGACGCGCTCGTTCCATAGCCGCGTGAAATAGCCGAGGCATTCCAGCAGCTCACCACGCCATTGCTCTTCGCTGGTCACAATGTCCGGGTTGTTACGGCCCGTCGCCACGTCCGACCAGCGCGTCAGCTTGCGACGATCCTCGAACGGAAAATCGAACAGCGTTGCGAGCATCATGGTCGTCAGCTCGATCGACACCTTGTCGACCCAGTCGAACGGCTGGCTCACATCGAGCGAGTCGAAGATTTCCGAAGTGCGCGAGCGGATCAGGCTTTCGAAGCCTTTCAGATTGTCCGGCCCGACGATCGACTGCACCGTCTTGCGCTGCAGATCGTGCTTGGGCGGGTCCATTGCGATGAACATCGGCAGCTGGAAGTCTTCGTCCTGGTCGACGATCGTGATGCCGCCTTCGGATGAGAAGACACCGTGTGAGGTGTCGACCGTCATGATGTCCTTGTAGCTGGTGATGCTCCAGTAGGGGCCATACGGGCTATCCGGGCACCAGTTGACCGGATCTTCCTTCCGCATCCGCGTGAAGTAGTCCCAGAAGGCGTCGCGTCGCCAGAATTCCGGGTCGCTGATGTCGAAATTCGACAGGTCGATTTCCGATGCCTTGGGCAGCCGACCGCCCTTGGGAATCCCGTTCTTGCGGAAAGCCTCCACGCCAACACTGGCGGTATCAGGCGCTGTTGCCGTATCGGCCATGCGCGCGTCTCCTGAATTACCCTCAAACGGCGGCTCTTCGGCCTGCCCTGACACAGTCTAGCAGACGCGAACGTCAAGGACACTCCTGTCCTAGCGGCAATTACAGCGGGATCAGGGAAACCCCGCCTTGAGGGGCGCGACAGTAGGGAGCCCCGCCGCGTCTTCCGGGCGGCAGCGGATATGCTAGACGTCCTAGCCTTACGTTCCGGCGCCGCTTCTCGCGCCTTTTGCAGGGATCGCCGCTTTGGGAATTGACCCGCCCGCCTCCACGCGACGCGCCCTCACCGTGCTGATCCCGTTCTTCAACGAGGCCGGCAACATCCAACCCCTGATCGACGAGGTACACACCGCGCTGGACGGGGTCGATTACGAGATTGTCTGCGTCAACGACTGCTCCAGCGATGCAACCGCCGCCGAACTGGTCACCGCCCAGGCCGCCCGGCCCGACCGCGTCAAGATTTTGACCCACGTAAAACGGCGCGGAAAATCCGCCGCCCTGTTCACCGGCCTGCGCATCTGTGTGGGCGACTGGGTGCAGCTGCTGGACGGCGACGGGCAGAACGATCCAGCCGACGCCCGCCGGATCTGGGACCTGATCGCCGCCAAGGACGAAAATCCCGCCCTGGGCATCATCTGCGGCCGCCGCACCAGCCGGAACGACTCGGGCTTCAAATGGCTGCAATCGCGCGTCGCCAACGGCATCCGCCGCTTCTGCCTGCGCGACGACGCCACCGACACGGGCTGCGGCTTCAAGCTGATCCGCCGCCGCGCTTTCCAGGACCTGCCGTTCTTTGCGGCAATGCATCGTTTCCTGCCCGCGCTGGTCAAACGCGCGGGCTGGGACGTGCGCGAGGAGCCGGTGGCCGACCGCGAGCGGCAACACGGCGTATCAAAATACGGCTTTCTCGGTCGTTTCGGCGCCGGGCTTGTGGACCTCTTCGGCATGATGTGGCTTGTGCGGCGGGGTGGCTATGGCATCGCCGCCGAATGGAACGATCCGCGCGCCTCGCGCTGACCGGCCCATCGGTTCCGGACGTCTGGCTCTGGCGTTTGTTGAGTGGAAAAGACGCGTGAAGCAGCCGATCCGGCAGCCAAAGCAGTCGAAGAAGTCGGCCAAGGCTGCGAAAAGCCGTCGCAAGCCGCCGCGCGAGCAGGGCTCGTCGTTCGAAGCATTCCTGCGCCTCGACAAGTCCGCCATCATCTTCGCGATCTTTGCGTTCTGCCTGATTCATTGGGCGATCCGCACCTTCATCGCGCCCGTCTATACGATCGAGGAAGCAGACCAGCTGCTGCTTTCGCAATCGTTGCAGGTTGGATACGAAGCCCGCCAGCCGCCCATGCTGGCCTGGCTGCACGCCTTCGCCGTGATGGGCGGCATGCTCTCGCCCCCCATCGTGTTCGCGGTGAAATACACGCTGCTGTTCGTGGCGCTGACCTTCTATTATCTCGCCGCCCGCAACGTGCTGGTGCGGCCCGCCGTCTCCGCGTCCGCAGTCGCAGCCTGGGCGCTGACCTTCCAGGTCGGCTGGTCGATGCACGAGGACCTGCTCGGCGCCGTCGCCCTTATGGCCTGCCTGTCCTTGTGCCTTCACGCCGTCACCCGCATCCTCACCTGGCGGCGCTATCGCGACTGGGTCTATCTCGGAATCGCAATCGGCCTCGGCCTTCTGACCCACCATCTGTTCGTGGTCTTCCCGGTCGCGTTGATCCTGGCGATCGTGCTGTCGCCTTTCTTTCGCGATGCGATGACGGTTCCCCGCATCGGCATCACCCTGCTGGTCGCGGGCCTGATCTACCTGCCCTACGCGGTCTGGGTGTCGACCCATATCGGCTCGCTCGCCGACGTGTGGAGTGAGTACGCCGCCTCGTGGGAGATCGACAGCGCTTACTTCGAGCGCGCGGGCAACGCCGCCGCACAACTCGGCCGCGCGCTGCTGGAATTCAGCCTGCCCCTGTCGCTGTTCTGGATGATGCTGTTCTGGACGCTGTGGCTGCCGGTCATCTATCCGATCTTCCAGCGCCGCAACACGGATGAGGAACCGCACGAACTCGCCTGGCGCCGCCTGTTCATGCGGGCGACGCTCTTTGCGCTGGTGGCTTACCTGATCAGCGTCGCGCTCGGCGTGCAGGCCTACAAGGCGCACTGGATGATGCCCGTGCTGTTCACCGCGCCTATCTGGCTGTTCCTTCATGTGAAGCGCGGCGGCGAATTCCCTGTCGCCATCCGCGCCTTCGGCGCAGTGGTGATCGCCTTCGCCCTGCTCGTCGCTGGCGGACGGTTCGTCGAATGGCAGATGGAAATCGCCATGTGCCAGGAAGGCGGCTGCCGTCCCTATACGCCCGTGAAGGAGTGGGCGGCGGAGCTGAAGAAAGCCGGCTTCGACGAAGGCACCATTGTCGGCGCGGATCGCCATCTGACCGGCAACCTGCGCGCCGCCTTCCCGCGCGCGCGCGTGCTCGATGCAGCCATGCCGCCCGAGGCATTTCCTCTGCCGAAAACCAACGGCGCCTGCCTCGTCGTCTGGCGCGACACGGAGTTCGACACCCGGCGCAACATCGCCGTGATGCCGCGCGAGCTGGTCGCCTACCTGACGGACCAGCTCTACGCCTATCCGCACGACGCCGGCGCCGAAGGCGCAATCCGCCGCAATCTCCGCCAGTCAAACGACAAGGCGGCGACGCTGTATTATCAGTTCGTGCGTCCGTCAGACTTCTGCCGCTGAAGGCCGTCAGGCAGGTATCCCTCGTCCGGATCGGCACGCAGCACCCGCGCCTCCATGTCGATTTCGGGAAACACATCCTCGGTGAACGGCAGCAGGAAAGACGCGCCCGTCTCGGGCTGGACTTCGATCAGATCGCCCGCGCCGAAATCGTGCGCCGCCTTCACCTGCCCCAGCGTGCGGCCATCGACATGCACCACGGCCATGCCCAGCAGGTCGGCGACATAGATCTCGCCCTCTTCCTCGTCCGTCTCCGGCATAGCCTCGCGCGCGGCGTGCAGCAGCGTGCCGCGCATCGCTTCCCATTCCTCGCGCTGGCGGTTTTCCTTCGCCGTGACGCCGAACCCCTCGTTCAGCGCCCGATGCTTCACCGGCGTCAGCACCACTTCGCCTGACTCATCCAGCAGGGCCCCGTAGGAAAAACAATCTTCGGGATTTTCGGTGAACGAGCGCACGCGCGCCTCGCCCTTCACGCCGAACGCGCCGGTGATCTGCGCCACCACGATCAGCTTGGGCTTGTCGCTCAAAGCGGACGCTCCAGCATGGCGACGACCTTGCCCAGTCTCGGCGATGTCCGGGAAAGCAGATGGCGGAAGCCAAGCTTTGCATGGAAGGCCATGCTTTCGGGATTGGGCGGCTGTTCGTTGACCTCTGCGGTGAGCCGCTTCTCGCCCAGCTCCGCAGCAATCCGCATCGCTTCCTCGTAAAGCGCACGGCCAACCCCCGCCCCCCACGCAGCTTTGCTGACAGCGATGCGGTCTATGTAGAGGTGGCTGTCGAACTGCTCTTCGAACCAGCCGAAATTGTCGCTCGGATAGGCCGAGCCGGGCCGGATCAGAATCATGAAGCCGGCGGGGACGCCGCCGGCTTCTGCAACAAGAACGCGATGCGCCTGCGTGGCGATTTCGCGATATTCCGAGGCGTCCATCTCGCCCACGGCGGGCGTGGATGCGGCGTTGAGGGCGAGGATGAAGGCCTCGTCCGCCTGCGCCGCATCTCTGATGGTGACGCCTGCCACCGACTACTCGGCAGCGGCTTCTTCGGCCGGGGCGTTCTTGGCGTCTTCAGCAGCCTGACGGCGTGCTTCGGCCTTCTCGTTCTTCTCGGTTTCGCGGGCCTTGGCTTTCTCGCCCGGAACAGCGCGCTCCGGGTTGTTGCCGTTTTCCCACTTCACGAGGCCGGCCTGGCCGAGGTAACGGGCAACGCGATCCGTCGGCGTTGCGCCCTTGGCGAGCCATGCCTTGGCTTTCTCGAGGTCGATCGTCCAACGCTTTTCATCGCCCTTGGCGAGCAGCGGATTGTAGGCGCCGATCTTTTCGATGAAGCGGCCGTCGCGGGCGAAGCGCGAGTCAGCGATGACGACGTTGTAGTACGGGCGGTGCTTGGAGCCGCCGCGCGCGAGACGGATTTTCAGGGACATTTAGAATTCTCTTCTTTCAATTTGGTCGTTGGGTGGATGTTCGTGATCAGGCGGGGCCTCAGCCCTTGCCCTGTAGTTTCTCGTGATGGCGGATCACTTCCGTCACGATGAAGGCGAGAAATTTTTCGGCGAAATCCGGATCGAGATCGGCGTCCTTGGCCAGCTTGCGCAGGCGCGTGATCTGTTCGGCTTCACGCGTCTTGTCGGCCGGCGGCAGGTTGTGCGCGGCCTTCAGCTCGCCCACCGCCTTCGTCGCCTTGAAGCGCTCGGCCAGCATATGCACGACAGCTGCATCGATATTGTCGATCGAGGCGCGCAGGCGTTTCAGTTCGTCAGCGGGAGACGTGCTCATTTCTCCTTGTCTCCACCACCGAGACCCGGAAGACCACCACCGCCAAGGCCTGGTAGTTTCGGCGCGCCCATGCCGCCACCCATGCCGCCGCCCAGATTCTTCAGCGCATTGAGCTGCTGCTGGTTTACCTGCGGGCCCTGCCCCGGCGAGCCGCCGCCCATTCCGCCCAGCATGCCGGCAAGACCCTTCATGCCGCCCTTGCCGAGCTTCTTCATCATGTCGGCCATGTTGCGGTGCTCTTTAAGCACCTTGTTCACTTCGGCCACGTCCACGCCCGCACCAGCCGCGATCCGGCGCTTGCACGAGGCGGCGAGGATATCGGGCTTCTTCCGCTCCTGCGGGGTCATCGACATGATGATCGCTTCCTTGCGCTTCATCACGCGATCGTCGATCCCGGCGGCGGCCATCTGCGCCTTTGCATTCTTCACGCCCGGCAGCAGTCCCATCAGGCCGTCGAGGCCGCCCATGCGCTGCATCTGCCGCAGCTGGCCTGCATAATCCTCAAGGTCGAACAGACCTTTCTGCATCTTCTTGGCGACGCGCTCGGCTTCCGCCTGATCGAGTTCGCTCTTCGCCCGCTCGACCAGCGAGACGATGTCGCCCTGCCCGAGGATACGGCCCGCGATCCGGCGCGCGTCGAACACGTCGAGCCCGTCGAGCTTTTCGCCCATGCCGATGAAGCGGATCGGCAGGCCCGTGACAGCGCGCATCGACAGCGCAGCGCCGCCCCGGCCATCGCCATCCATCCGCGTCAGCACGAGGCCGGTCAGCGGCAGGCGCTCATGAAAGCGCTTGGCCGTCTCGACCGCGTCCTGACCCGTCAGCGAGTCGGCAACCAGCAGCGTCTCGTTCGGATTGGCAATCGCCGCGATCTGCGCCGCCTCGTTCATCATCTGGTCGTCGAGCGTCGTGCGGCCCGCCGTATCCAGAATCACCACATCAAAACCGCCGAACTTCGCAGCCTGGATCGCACGCCGCGCGATATCCGGCGGCAGCTGTCCCTCGACGATCGGCAGCGCATCCACGCCAACCTGTTGCGCCAGCACGCGCAGCTGTTCCATCGCCGCCGGGCGGCGCACGTCGAGCGATGCAACCAGAACCTTCTTGCGTTCGACTTCCTTCAGGCGCTTGGCCAGCTTGCCCGTGGTCGTCGTCTTGCCCGAGCCCTGCAGGCCGGCCATCATGATGACGGCGGGCGGGCTGTCGATCTTCAGCGGCGCCGGCTCTTCGTCTCCGCCCAGCGTCTCGACCAGCTGGTCATGGACGATCTTGACGACGAGCTGACCCGGCTTGATCGACTTGATGACGTTCTCGCCCACCGCGAGGGGGCGAACATCGTCGATGAACTTCTTGACCACCGACAGCGCGACGTCGGCTTCCAGCAGCGCCACGCGGATCTCGCGCAGGGCCTCGTTGACGTCCTTCTCGGAAAGCGCGCCGCGGCCCGTCAGGCCGTCGAACACCTTCCCAAGCTTGTCTGTCAGCGCGTCGAACATCGCCATTCCTTTTCATGCCGGACCATCCGACATGGGGAGCATGCTTTCCGCGGTCAAACCCGGCCCAGACCAGACGCCCAAAACGAACGACGAAGACCCCGCTGAGCGCAACGCGCCGGGCGGGGGACCTCGCCAGCCTCGTCCGAAGCCCATAAACACAGGGAAACGGGGTCGTGCCGGTCAAAGCACAGAAACAGGTTCTGCGCGGAAGACGGGCTCCCTACGCCCGGCTGTGGAAAAGGTCAAGTTTAAAGGGAAATGGCTGAGTTCCCGAAAAGTGCGCCCCCTTCTGGCGAGCGCGCTTCGAAACCAGCTCGCCCACCAACTGCAAAGTCTAGTTCAGCCTGAACGCTTTGGTTTCAGCCTCAGCCTGGGCGACCAGCCGCTGCACGCAGGCTTGGAAAAGCGGCGCCGGAGTGTCCTTTTTGTTCAAGGCTCCGATACAGACGAAGGACATCTCGCTGCTATCGCTGAACGCCTTGTGGACGATCGATTCCACTACATCCGCGATCTTCTCCCGGTCTGCGGCTGATGCCTGTTCGCGCCCACCGCCCGGTTGCCCGCTTGCCTGGGTTCGCGCGACGCCGCCGCCCGGCCCGGCCTCAATGACGGCCCTGACCGCGCCCAGATGGGTTTCAGCCGCCTTGTGCGCCTTGGTCTTCTGCGTGACGTCGTCGGCCGCTGCCGTCGATTCATCCAGCGCTGTCTTGCACTCTTCCTTGGTGGGACTTGCAGGCGCGTCGTCGGCCTCCTCAGCCGGTGTCTCCGCCTTCGCCTCCAGCAGCTTCTTGCACGCATCGTCCTTGTTCAGTGTCTTGTACCTTGTCTCCGCCGCGGCAGCCTTCGTCTTGGCGCTGGTCAGCGCTGCTGCCTTCTCGGCCTCGTCCGCCTCGGCTTCTTCCAGCCTCTGCAGCACCTCCAGCGGCCGGTCCGTCTGTATCGCCGTACCGTTGGCGACGATGACGGTCGACGAAGGCAGCACCACACCCGTCAGTTGCTCAATCGCGAGAATGGCGATCATGGCGCGCTGGTCACGCGCCGCCTGAACGAGGAACTGTTCCTCGCTCATCGCGCCATTCATGAAGCGCTCGCAGGTCCGGTACATCGACTCCCGCAGAAGGTTGACTGTTTGCGTCCGCGAGATCGTCGCCCCGCTCTGCGATAGCGCCGTCGCCACCTCGGCATTCAGGCTCTTGCCATCGTCCTGCTTGTCGCGGGAAATCGCTCCCGCCAGCGAAAAGCCGAGAACAGAAAACACATCCGGCGATGGCTGGGCGCAGCTGCGATAGACCCAATACCCTGCTCCGCCCTCATGCGGGTACTCGGCCCAGCGCTGGCTCAGCACACCCCACTGCTGGGCGTCCGCGTAATGCACCGCCGCCTCACCGGACGTGAAGCGGGTGCGGCTGATCGAATTCAGATTTGCACAGCCCGCCGGCGCCAACGTCGCGCACGCGGCAGCCAGAACCAGTAATCTTCTCATGTGATATCCCCCAATACCCGCGTGCATTAAAAGCCTGCGTCATTCGCCGCGCCACAGGGATGGCCCCTAAACGCGCACAGAATCCTATCGCTGCCCGCAGATTGGTCGCCCCGCCCGCGAATACATGGAACCCTGCCCCTCACTGCACGTTGCACCGCGATCCCAGCTCCCGAGACATTCATGCCCGCCTTCCAGCTACGCCACGCGACGACCTATGCGTTCTCCTCGCCGGTCACCCTGTCGCCGCACCAGCTCTACATGCGCCCGCGCGGCGATCACCGCATCAAGGTGCAGGCATCCGCCCTCACCCTCTCGCCGCTGGCGGAAGTGGTGTGGCGCAATGATCTGTACGGAAACTCGGTCGCCCTCGCCCACTTCGCCGGCGAGACAACCCAGCTCGACATTATCAGCGAGCTCTCCGTCGAAACCTTCCCGCGCAGCGAAAGCCAGCGCCGCCTCCTGCTGGAAGCCGGCGCGACCGAATACTCCCCTCACGAAAGCCGCGTGCTCTGGCCTTACATCGACCAGCCGCCGGAAGCCTCGGAGGCTGCATCCGACTGGATCAACAGCGGCGCCATCAGCGTGCGCAAGACGCAGTACGAGCGCCTGCTCGAATGCGCCGCCCGCATCCGCTATGAATTCGACTATCGCGCCCGGTTCGAGCCCGGCCTGCAGACCCCGGCCGAAACGCTGCAACTCCATTCCGGCACCTGCCGTGATTTCGCCGAGCTGATGATCGCCGCCGCACGCAGCCTCGGCTGCGCCGCCCGTTTCGTCACCGGCTATGTCTTCACCCCCAACGCCGCGCCCGGCTCGTCCTCGCCGCATGCTTGGGCCGAAATCTATCTTCCCGCGCTTGGCTGGGTCGAACTCGACGCCACCAACGGCCTCGTCGATGATGGCGACCTCATCCCCGTCGCCTCCGCCGCCACAGGCGCCGAGCTCACGCCCATTTCCGGCGCCTTCACCGGCTATGGCGCAACCTCCGCCATGACCGTCGCCGTCGACGTTATCAAGCAGGCCTGAAACCTGGTCTGACCTGTACCCGCCGCCCCGCCAATGCTAACCGGCGGGTCACACCGGGGACATGTCCATGCGCACCATCGGCCTCATCGGCGGCATGAGCTGGCAAAGCTCGAAACTGTATTACGAGCGGATCAACCAGCTCGTCGCGGACCGTCTCGGCGGCGCGCATTCCGCACAGATCATCCTCAACTCGCTTGATTTCGCGCAGATCGCCCGCCTGCAGACAGAAGGCCGCTGGAAAGAAGCCGGCGCCATTCTCGCCAATGCCGCCCAATCGCTCGAGCGGGCCGGCGCGGATGTGATCGCCATCGGCGCCAACACCATGCACAAGGTCGCGCCACAGGTGATGGCGTCCGTCCGCCTGCCCGTCATCCACATCGGCGACACGCTCGTCGCCGCCCTGCGCCGCGAGGCGCGCTCGCGCCCGCTACTGCTCGGCACGCGCTACACGATGGAAGATCCCTTCATGATCGACCATCTCGCCAACAAGGGCATCGGCGCCCTCACGCCAGACCGCGCCGACCGCGACGCCCTGCACGCCATCATCTACGACGAACTCATCAAGGGCATCGTCACCGACAAGTCGCGCGACGCTGTCCTCGCCATGATCGAACGCTCGGCCACGCACGAGGCCGACAGCGTCATCTTCGGCTGCACCGAGATCGGCATGCTCTTCCCGCCCACGGAAGCAGGACTGCCCGCCTACGACACGCTGGAGCTTCACGCCGAAGCGCTTGTCGACTTCGCGCTGGCCTAGGCGACGTCATAGCTCCGCTGCGGCCGCCATCCGTCCGGCCCTTCCGGCAGAAGGTCGAGCAAGCGCCATACCGGGCAGAACTCATCCGCATCGTTGAAGCCCGACGCAGACACGCGCAAGATCTTCCCGTCCAGCATCTGGAAAGCAGAAACGCCCGGCATCGGCTTGCCCGCCGCATTGGTGAAGCCCATGTCGGCTGCGAATGAATTGCCCTGCGTGCTCACCATCGGAAACTTCCATCCGCGCGAGGCGGCAAACTCCGCCTGCTGCTCCGGCGTCTCATGGTTGGACACCACGAACGATGCCCGGTTCGCGATATGCGGATAGAGCCCGTTGAACCCGTCCGCCCACATCGTGCAGCTGTTGCAGCCCCGCCCCATATTGTGGATCACGAACAGGTCACGCTTCGCGCCGAACAGCGCCGAAAGCTTCACCGGCCCGTTCAACGTCGCGAATTCGTAATCCGCCACATCCCCGCGCGCACTCTCGGCCAGCGCTTCCTGAAGCTCCGCCCGCGCCTGCTGGAATTTCGTCCGCAGCGCCACGACGCGTGCACTGTTCTGCGTCATTTGCCTTTCCTCTTCGCTGAAGCCTTCTTCGCCGCACGCTTGGCTTTTGCCGGCGCCGGCGGCAGCGCCTTCACGAATGCAGCCAGCTCGTCGAACGATTGCTGCCAGTATTTGGTGTAGTGGTTGATCCACACGGCGGCGTCATACAGCGGCGCCGCATCCAGATTGCAGCGCGCAATCCGCCCCGTCCGCTCCTGCGCGACCAGCCCCGATCGCACCAGCACCTGTATGTGCCGCGACACGGCCTGCAATGACATCTCGAATGGCGCGGCCAACTCCGACACCAGCGCCGGCCCCTCATCGAGCCGCCGCAGGATCGCTCGCCGTACAGGATCCGAGAGCGCAAAGAACACGCGATCCAACGCTTCCTCCGCATCCGTCGCCGGGCTTCCCTCTTTCACCAGCGCAAGCGTCATCGCGTATCCTTGCTTCCAGAACACAGCGGCTGCGCGAGGATCTCCTCCAGCACCGAGCGATGGTTCGCCCCGGCCCGCGCCGCATAGTGTCCGCCATGCTCGGCTACCGCGGGTGCAATCGCAATGCTGGTCGCTGTCACACCAGCCAGCGTCAGCGCCGCAACAACGCCCGGCCGCTTCGCCATCGACGCAACCAGCCGCCCCGCCACGGCGAGATTACCGGCCATCAACGCGCTGAGAAGGCAGCACAGCATCCAGATTCTTTCGTGCGCCTGAATTCCAGATTGGCTTGACGCCCGGCTTGACTATCAACATATCCGTTGACTATCAACTATTATGTTGACTGTTGGAGAGAGAAAATGATGGGCCTGATTGCAAACCGCGAAGAATGGCTGAAGGCGCGCACGTCGCTTCTGGCCGCCGAAAAGGAATTCACGCAGCAGCGCGACGCGCTTTCAGCGAAACGCCGGGCGATGCCGTGGGTGAAAGTCGACACGGATTATACATTCGACACGCCGACCGGTCCGATCAAGCTGGCCGACCTGTTTGCCGGACGCAGCCAGCTGCTCGTCTATCACTTCATGTTCGCGCCGGAATCCGAATGGGGCTGCAAGTCCTGCTCGTTCTGGGCCGATCAGTTCGACGGCGCGATCCCGCACCTCAACGCGCGTGATGCCAGCTTCGTCGCGATCTCGCGCGCCCCGGTCGAAAAACTTCAGCGCCACGCAAGCCGCCTCGGCTGGACATTCCCGTGGGTCTCTTCAGGCGCCAACAGCTTCAACTACGACTTCGCCGTCTCCTTCGAGCCCGACGCCAATGGCGAGGCGACTTACAACTACAAGAAACAGCAAGTGCCCTTCAAGGATCTGCAGGGCTTCAGCGCCTTCGTGAAGGGCGACGACGGCGCAATATATCACGCCTACTCCACCTACGGTCGCGGCCAGGACATCACCAACGGCGCCTACAACATGCTCGACCTGATGCCCAAAGGCCGCGACGAAGACGCCCTGCCATTCTCGATGGCATGGGTGAGGTTCAGCGATGAGTATGCCTGAGCCTGCTACTTCAGCAGGTTTTCAATCGTCTTCTTATACGAACAGGGCGACCGCATGATTGAAACCGCATATCCGGACAACGGCACTTCGCCGTTTTCAATCATTTTCAGGTATCTGTCCCCATAACGCGCCTTCAACTCAAAATGGCATTCTTTAGCGAGGTTGAAGTTCCCAATTTGCGGCAACACGATGAAGATCGGTGGCGCAACAAGAATGGCGGCAATGTATCCAGCGGGCGCTCCGGGGGCAGCAATGAGACACCCAACCACGACGACCGCGTAGGTTACCACGCTGACCGGCAGGACCTGTGTGAACAGGCCCTTCAGCGTGAAAATCTTCTCCGCTCTTTCGACGTCTATCGCTTTTCCATATCTGGCCATGGGTTTGTCCTTACATAGTCGAGGACAAAGCCTGCAACTCTACTCCTCGTTCGCCTGCTCCAGCGGCAATCCCTTCGCCTCACGCACGCGCGCGCCCTTGAGGATGCCTTCCATCGCGTAATTGCCTTCATGGCAGGCGTATTCGTACACGGCCTCGCCTTCGCTCCGCCACGTCGTCTCGCCCTTCCACGGCTGCGTGTAGAACACCGGATCGTCGACCGTGAATTCGTAGAGCAGCTCGCTCGCCGACACGCGCGTGAAGCGCTCGGTGACTTTCGCGTGCTCCGACAGGTTGGCAGGCACGGCCTGCATCGCGCGGACCGGCGCAAAGCCCGTCGTCTCCACCACCAGCGTGTCACCCTCCCAATGCCCCACCGCGTCGCCGAACAGCGGATGGATCGCGCCGGGATTGTGCGTCTGGTCCATGCGCACAATCCGCGCCCAGGTGATCATCTCCGACATGATCATCACAGCGCCGGCCGTCTGCACGACCTGATAGTGATTATTGTACAGCCCGTTGATCATCGGCGGCCCTGTCCGCCCGCCTGTGGCGAGGCAACGATCCGCCAGCGGCCTCGCCTCCGGGTCGGAATAGCCCAGCTTCTCGCGCCCTTCCGCCGCCAGCTTCTTGCCCGCAGCCGACCACGGTATCTTCCCGTTCGGCGGATCGATGATCCATGACGTGCGCGTCTCGCCCTTCACCACGCCGAAGCGCGTGCCGGGGTCGATCCAGAACGCGTTGTAGCCGCGCCCCTGCGCCAGATCCTTGCCGTTGAGCAGGCCGTCACTCGTCTTCTGGTTATCGTCAGTCGCCTGCCGCACGACTTGCGGGTGAGCCTTCGTCAGCGCCTCGACCTGCTCCGCAGGGATAACCAGCGTCTTGTAGCGGTCAGCGCGTTCCAGCGTGGTGATCGAATCCGTCGACCACACGCCCTGAAGGTCAGGATGCCCGTCGGAAGCCCTTGGCGGCACATAAACCGTCTGAGCCATGGAGGGCATGGCGGCAAACATTACGGCGGCGATGCAGCCTGCGCGCATGATATTCATCGGATCCTCCCCATCCAAACGCCGCCCTGTCTCTTGATCCCGGTAGGGGGCAAGGTCGTGAGTTCGTGATGTCCCGCAGCTTGCCTGCCGCTGGGTTGGCCTGCAAGCTATTCCCCTGACCGGAGCGGGTGATGAACATCAAGTCCAGCCTGAGGGGCGTCGCCGCCCTCGCCATCGCCGCGATCGCCGGCATCGCCGCCCCAGTCACGGCCCAGCAGGGCGGCAAGATCCGGGTCGACCTCGAACTCCTGCTCGCCGTCGATATCTCGCAGTCGATGGATTTCGAGGAACACACCATCCAGCGCAACGGCTATGTCGAAGCCTTCCGCCACAAGGATGTCGTCGACGCACTGATGTCCGGCCCCGAGGGCAAGATCGCCGTCATGTACATGGAATGGGCCGGCGACTTCGACCCCATCCCCACCATCCCGTGGACCATTATCGACAGCCCGAAAGCCGCCCACGATTTCGCCGAACGCCTCGCCAACGAACCGATCTTCGGCGAGCAGCGCACCTCGATCTCGACCGCGCTTCTGGCCGCCCAGGACTACATCCTGAACAACAACATCACCTCGACCCGGCAGGTTATCGACGTCTCGGGCGACGGCGCCAACAATGCCGGCCGTCTGGTCGAGCCAACGCGCGACGCCGTGGTGAAGAGCGGCATAATCATCAACGGCCTGCCGATCATGCTCAACAAGCCGAAGGAATTCTACGACATCGATCACCTCGATCGCTACTACAAGCATTGCGTCATCGGCGGCGCGGCGGCCTTCATCGCGCCCGTGTTCGACCTGCGCCACCTGTCCTCCACCATTCGCAAGAAGCTGGTGATGGAGATCGCAAGCCTCGAGGTCGAGCCGGACATGGCGCCGATACAGTTTGCCGAAACGCCGGGCATCACCCGCGCCCAGCTCAAGCTGCCCACCGAGAAAACCGATTGCACGATCGGGGAAAAAGTCTGGGGCGGCCGCGGCTATTATGGCGGCTTCGGCCGCCAGTAATCCGCTTTACCCGCGTCGGCTCAGCCCTGCGCCGCAGCCCTGCGGTGCAGCGCCTTGTCCGCATACATGGCCTCGTCCGCGCGCGCGAGCGCCCGCTCGGCCGTATCATTCGCGTTCATGTGCGCCACGCCGAACGCCGCCGACACGTAATGCGCCTCGCCCTCATGCAGCACCCGCTCGGTGCACAGCGCCGCCGCCAGGGCCTCCGCCTTCACCTGCGCCGCCTCGCCGCCGATATGCGTCAGCACCACGGCGAACTCATCGCCGCCGATACGCCCCACAATATCCGTCTCGCGCGTCTGCCGGATCAGCAGCTCGCCGATCGAGCGGATCACGGCATCCCCGGCCGCATGGCCATGCGCGTCGTTGATCGACTTGAAGTTGTTCAGGTCGAAATAGATCAGGCTGGCCTCGATCTCGTGCCGCTTCACCATCGCCAGCACGCGCTGCGCCTCGCGCACGAACGCCCGGCGATTGTAAACCGGCGCCAGCGCATCATGGTCCGCCGAAGCCTCCGCCTCCGCCAGCGACAGCTTCAGCTGCTCCACATCCAACCGCAGCGAATCCACTTCCGAAATCAGCACGTTGAACGCGGTGCGCACCTGCGGCGTCAGCTGGTGTTCCGGCACGCCAAAGATGTCGGCCACGCGCCGCGCCAGATCCACGGGCTTCTCGACCGGCGCAACATCGCCGGGCCGGCTTTTCGAGCCGAAGATCGAGAAAATCTTCATGAGGCGGACACGCTACTTACCGGGCTACTGGCCGAGCTGGTGACTTAATCTCACCCAAGCTTGTTATCGTCGCATTAATCATGCCTTACCGCGCCGTTGCGGAAATGAGGCGGAACCTTGTAGAACCCGGCTTTCCGGGCCGGAGAGCCGCATGAGCGCGCCGACAAAATCCCCATCAGGTCAGCCTGTTGTGGGCATCATAATGGGTAGCCGGTCCGACTGGCCGACCATGGCCAAAGCCGCGGAAATACTCACAGAACTCGGCGTTCCGTTTGAATCGAAAGTGGTTTCCGCCCACCGCACGCCAGACCGTCTGGTCGAATACGCCAAATCCGCCCGCAATCGCGGCCTGAAGATCATCATCGCCGGGGCCGGCGGCGCCGCCCACCTGCCCGGCATGGTCGCCTCGATGACGTCCCTGCCCGTCCTCGGCGTTCCGGTGAAATCCAGCGCCCTGTCCGGCCTCGATAGCCTCCTGTCGATCGTGCAGATGCCGAAGGGCATTCCGGTCGGCACGCTGGCCATCGGCGAAGCGGGCGCGGCGAATGCCGGCATCCTCGCCGCCTCCATCCTGGCCGGAACCGACGACGCGCTGCTCAAGCGCCTCGACGCCTTCCGCAAGGCGCAGACCGATGCAGTCGCCGAAACGGTGGAAGACGTAAAATGACAAAGCCAAAGGCCACAGGCGTGATCGCCCGGCCGGGCGATACGATCGGCATTCTCGGCGGCGGCCAGCTCGGCCGCATGCTCGCCATCGCCGCTGCCGATCTCGGTCTCGACGTCCACATCTTCACGCCCGAACAGGACAGCCCCGCCTCACGCGTCGCCAACAAGACCTGGGTTGCTCCCTTTGAAGATCGCGACGCCCTGCGCGAATTCGCCGCCAGCATCACCGTCGCCACCATCGAATTCGAGAACGTCCCAGTCGACGCCGTCGATCTCATCGAAGACGAAGGCGTCCCCGTCCGCCCGAATGGCGAGACCCTCTCGCGCGCGCAGGATCGCCTCGCCGAGAAAACCTTCTTCCGCGAAATCGGCATCGAACCCGCGCCCTTCGCCCGCATCGACCATCCCGACCAGATCCAGGAAGCCCTCACCGCGCTCGGCGGCAGCGGCGTTCTGAAGTCGCGCTTCGCCGGCTATGACGGCAAGGGACAGGTCCGCCTCAAGGGCAATATCCAGCCCTACCCCGCATGGGCCGAAGTCGGCTCGAAAATGGCGATCCTCGAAGCGTGGATCGAACACGCCGGCGAAATTTCCGTCATCGCCGCACGCACTGCGACAGGCGATTTCGTTCCCTACGATCCGCCCGAGAACGACCACTCCGGTGGCATCCTCCGCCGCTCGGTTTTCCCCTCGTCAGCCTCGCCCGCGATGATCGCGGAAGCCAAGAACCTCGCGAAGAAACTCGCCGACGAACTCAACTATGTCGGCGTCCTCGCGCTCGAACTCTTCATGACGAAAGACGGCAAGCTCCTCGCCAACGAGTTCGCCCCCCGTGTCCACAATTCCGGCCACTGGACTCAGGACGCCTGCTTCACCGGCCAGTTCGAACAACACATCCGCGCCGTCTGCGGCTGGCCTCTGGGCGACCCCACGCGCCACTCGGATGGTGAAATGCTCAACCTCCTCGGCGAAGACGCGAACGCGTGGGAACAGCACCTGACCGAAGGCGCCAAACTCCACCTCTACGGCAAACGCCGCGCCATCTCCGGCCGCAAGATGGGCCACATCACAAAGCTCAAGCCGCGCGGCTGAGTCACCACTGTCCTTCCAGACACGCGCGACGCGCGTGATACAGTTGGAAAAATATTGGGGAGCTAGCGATGGCGGTGCGCCGAATCGTAATTCGGAACATGTCTGATGGGGAGCTTCGGGTAATGCTGGAGCCAACTACAGAACAAGATGACGTCGAAATTGGGAAATCGCTGTCGATCGAAGCCAAGTTCAAGGACCACGATTTGCACATCGACATACACAGCGACAACTTCATCTCGGTTTGGTCTCCGCCGGGCGCTGTTTTGAAGAAGGTGTGAGGCCGCCGCACTCGGCGGTCTTTAATGATGCCTTGCCCCCTCAATGCGAAGCACATGGGGAGGTGGATCGCGTGCAAAGCACGCGAGACGAAGAGGGAAAGCCCCAAGAACCAAACCCTCGGCGGCTTCCCCCTCCCCCTTGTGGGGAGGGGCGCAGGGGTGGGGGGCGGCTCCGCATGCGAGATTTCGATAAAGCTTACCGTCCACCAGCCCCCCACACCCCACCCTCTCCCCACAAGGGGGAGAGGGAGTAAACCCTCGCCAGATCCCGCAGAGTTTCGACGTTAGATTGGGGGACAGCACCTCGCGGATTGTGCCGAATACAACGGCCCCCGCACATTCTGCTGGGGGACAACCTGAAACACCACCCCACACCCCACCTGACTGCGCCCATATTCGACGCATGTTCGAGCTGCAGCAGATCATCCTCTGGATTCTCTGGCGCCTCCGTCCTGTCATGGCGGTGGAAGCGAATCTCGTCGACATCATCGCCGCCGGCTTCCGCCTCTTCGACAGCGACGAAGCCATCATCCGGATGGAAGACGACCCCAGCCAATGCCTGATCGTCTCCGCCGGCCTTGCGGACGCGCACACCAAGCTCGACTTGCTGATCTATCTCCGCGCCTGCGAGATCATCGGCATCCGCTCGCGCGCGAAAGACTTCACCCCGAACCGCACCGCCAGCCGCTCAGGGCGCACGCCCCAAGCCTGCTGGACCAGCTTCCGCCGCCTCGTCGCGCGCTTCGAAGATTACGAACGCCTCGCGCAAAAACGGGCCGAAGGCCTGCGCGCAGAGCAGAGCCCCCTCCGTCTTGCAGCTGCGCTGCAATCCACCTCCCCCATGCTCTGCATGGTGGAGGCAACGCACCGTGGCCTGTTCGCCGTCCAGATTGCTTTCCTCAGTGCGCAGCACTGGGGGAGGTGGATTGCGCGCCCTTGCGCGCAAGACGGAGGGGGCCTCTTCGCGCAACCGCGCGGGCCTCCGTCACAGTCAAAATCCGATTTCAGAAAGCCACACCTCAGCCGCTCCGCGACTGGGAACGCCCCCGCGCGCCCAGATCACTTCCGCTGCCCGAAGAAATCCATCGGGTTGGGCGCCTTGGCAAAAGCGTCCTTCACCTGGCCCTTCAGCTTCTCGAACTGCATCACGTTCTCGATGCGCCGGTCGAGAAACGCATCCACCTCTGCTTCATCGTCCGTGCCGATCCACGCGGCCAGCGTGGAGCCCAGAACGCCCGAAAGAACTGTCCGCTTGGTGTACCAGTTGAAGTCCGTCGACTTGTCGCCCAGCGCGGTCCAGATCGCGTCCGCCGCCGCCCACAGGCCCTTGGGCCCGGTCAGCAGGTTGGCCGGCGTGCCCGCCGCTCGCTTCACGGCCGCCTTGTGCGGATCGAGCGCGCCCAGCCACGCCTTCACCCCTGCCCGCACCTTGGCCCGCACCTTCATGCCGGCGATGTCGTCCGCGCGCAGCCGCGCCCCGGCCGCCTTCGCCGCCCGGGCGCCAAAAGCCTCCAGCAGGTCGATCACGCCATGCGGGGTCGCGAGCAGGACCTGGCCCTCGCTAAGCCCGGCCGCCTTCGCCGCCCGGTCCATCCCGGCCATCGTCCAGCCGGTTTCCGGGGCGATTCCCAGCATGGCGTCGAGCAATTGCTCGCGGAACAGGTCACTGGGGGCGGTTTCCGGGGCTTCGGTCATGGTTACATCCTGCTCCAAATCTGCGTCCGGGGGCAGTAGGCAGGGCCGATTTCCTATGTTATCGGACCCCCGCTTGCCCGTAATGGGTGAGAAAAATCACCCGCCAAACGGGCCAGCGCATCCCCTAAAGGGAGCGTTTGCTGTCGTTTCGGCGTTTTAAACGTTCAAAGACTACCCGGCAGCCGGTCCGGGAAACCGATGGAGAGTTTCAAATAGTTCAGATCGTGGTCCGCGATAACAACGTCGATCAGGCGTTGAAAGCGCTGAAAAAGAAGATGCAACGCGAAGGTCTCTTCCGTGAGATGAAGCGCCGCAATCACTTCGAGAAGCCCTCCGAGCGCAAGGCTCGCGAAAAAGCTGAAGCCGTCCGCCGCGCGCGGAAACTGGCTCGCAAACGCGCCCAGCGTGAAGGCCTCCTGCCGAAAACCTAGATCCGGGTTACGGCACTACCGGCAAAGATTTCGGGCCGAAGGCGCACCCCGCCTTCGGCCCGCTTGCGTTCAGCTTCGCGCCAACCGCATATCCATTTTTTCTTCAGGAGCACTCCATGACCGACAGCCGTGAGATCCATCTCGTGAGGCGTCCCAAAGGCGTGCCCGTCGCCGCCGACTTTGCGGTCGCCCCGGTCAACGTGACCGCCACAGGCGACGGCGAAGTCCGGATCCAGACGCTCATCATGTCCGTCGATCCCTACATGCGCCCGCGCCTCAATGCGGATCAGGCGCTGGATACGCCCCTGCTCGGCGGCGGCATCGGGCGGGTGGTTGAATCGCGCAATCCGAAATTCGCCGAAGGCCAGCTGGTGAAACACTGGGCCGGCTTCCGCGAGACCTTCGTGAGCAACGGCCAGGGCCTGATGCCGCTCGATCGCGACCCGGCCCTGCCCCTGTCGGTCTATATGCACGCTCTCGGCGGCACGGGCATCACGGCCTATGGCGGCCTGCTCGAAACCGGCAAGCTCAAGGAAGGCGAGCAGGTCTTCGTCTCGACCGCAGGCGGCGCTGTCGGATCAGTCGTGGCGCAGATCGCGAAGATCAAGGGCTGCTACGTCGTCGGCTCGACCGGCACGGATGAGAAAGCCCAATGGCTGCGCAACGAGGCCGGGCTTGATGCAGTCATCAATTACAAGACGCAGGATCTCGCCAAAGCTCTGGAAGCCGCAACGCCCAAAGGTATCGACGTCTATTTCGAAAACGTCGGCGGCGCCCATCTCGATGCGGCCCTGCCCCGCATGAACCTGCACGGGCGCATCCCCGTCTGCGGCATGATCTCGACCTACAATGGCGGCGGCGAAGGCGTCACCGGATTGTTCAACATGATCTACAAGCGCATCCGCATGGAAGGCTTCGTCGCAACGGACTTCGCGCATCTCAACGCGCAGTTCGTCTCAGACATGACCGGCTGGCTGAAAAGCGGCCGCATCAAGTATCAGGAGACAATCCTCAATGGCTTCGAACGCGCGCCGGAAGGACTGATCGGCCTGTTCGAAGGACGCAACAGCGGGAAGATGCTGATCCACGTCGCCGACTAAACCGGAAAACAAAAATGGCGAGCGGTTGATCCGCTCGCCATTCGTGTCTGTGATTGTGAGGCCTATCAGCCGACTTCGTCGAGTTCGCCGTCCTCACGAACCTTGAGGTCGTATTCGCGAACCTTGCGGTAAAGCGTCGAGCGGCCGATGCCGAGACGGCGGGCCACTTCCGACATGTGACCCGAATAATGGTCGATAGCGAACTGGATCAGATCGCGTTCGATCGCTTCCAGCGTACGCAGTTCGCCCGTCGGATCGGTGATCAGGACGGGCTGATCAGCCGTATCGTTCGCAGCAACCGCTGAGTGATGGAGCGAAGCAGCAGGCGCCGCGCCGACCAGGCCCGAAATCTGCGGGAAGTCTTCCGGCTTCAGCGCGCCGCCATCCGACAGCACGACGGCACGAAACACAGCGTTCTCAAGCTGGCGGACGTTGCCGGGCCAGTCATAGCTCATCAGCATCGCCAGCGCGTCCTGCGAGACGCCCGGAACGGCCTTGCCCTCTTCCGCATTGAAGCGGCCAACGAAGTGCTCGACCATCGCCGGCAGGTCTTCGCGGCGTTCCTTCAGCGAGGGAATCTCGATGGGGAACACGTTGAGGCGGTAATACAGGTCCTCACGGAAGCGGCCTTCCTTCACTTGCTGGGCAAGGTCACGGTTGGTCGCCGAAATGATGCGGACGTCGATCTTGGTGGGGCGGCGCGAACCGACGGCGTCGACTTCGCCCTCTTGAAGCACGCGAAGCAACTTAACTTGCATATCAAGAGGAAGTTCGCCGACTTCGTCGAGGAACAGCGTGCCGCCATCAGCTTCGACGAACTTGCCAAGCTTCTTCTCATGGGCGCCGGTGAACGAGCCCTTCTCGTGGCCGAACAGGATCGACTCGACAAGGTTTTCCGGAATGGCGCCGCAGTTGACCGAGATGAACGGCTTGCCGGCGCGATCAGACGCGCCCTGGATGCAACGGGCGATGACTTCCTTGCCGACGCCGCTCTCACCGAGGATAAGGATCGGGATCGACGACGCAGCCGCACGCTGGCCGAGGCGAACAACGCCGCGCATGGCGGGGGCGCCGGCGATCATGTCCTCGAAGCCCATACGGCCTTCGGTCTTCTTGGACAGGCGTTTCACCTCGCCGCGCAGATCCGACAGCTTGAGGGCGTTGCGAATGGAAATACCGATACGCTCGGGCGAGGCCGGCTTCACGAAGAAGTCGACGGCGCCAGCGCGCATGGCTTGAACAACCGTGTCGATGCCGCCTGTCGCGGTCAGCACGATCACGGGAAGATCGGGGCGGCGTTCCATCAGGCGCTCGAGCGTTTCCATGCCCGAGAGACCCGGCATCACCAGATCGAGAAGGACAACATCAACGCCGCTCTTGGCGTCTGACGCTTCCTCAAGAGCCTTTTCGCCATTCTCGGCGAGGCGCGCGCGGAAGCCTTGCTTCTCGGCAGCGGCCTGCATCAGACGACGCTGGGTAGGATCGTCATCGACGACCAGAACGGTCTTAGCCATGTCACCACACCATCAAATGCCGGGAGGCTCTTGGGCGGCCTCCCTGTTCCGCATCAAACTGGCACGAAGGGTTGAAAGTGGGTTTAATCGGGTCGCGCGAATTTCACGCAACGCCCGGCTTTCAGGGCTTTTTGGCTCAATCTGGCGCGAAAAACGCGCGTTGCGGGCGTGAATCCAGCCTCGTTCGGTAAACGCCCCCCGGCGCAGCCCCTGCTTCCTGCAGCTGAGGCCTCGCTCTCTTTTCGGCAGGCCCAAGCCACCCTGCCGGGAGTTCTGCATCATGTCTTGGCGTCACATATCCGGCGCTTGCCTGATCATCACCGGCGCGAGTGCGGCGGCGGGGATGATCATCGTCGGCTTCGCCATCCTGGCGCGTTACCTCAAACTGCCGGACGCGGCCGATACGCTAGGTGGCGCCTCGTCGATGGCCATGCCGGTGATCCTGATCGGCGGCTGCATGCTGCTGGCGGGCCGGTTGATCTATGGCGCGTGGAATGATCGCGCCACCGTCATCAACGCGATCGCTTTCGGCATCCGCACCGCGGGAACGTTCGTGGCGATGGCGCTGGGCGGCGTTCTCTTGATCATGCTGACGACCGGCATCGAGTCGGAAGATGCGACCATTGCCGTGGTGCTGGCCGCAGGCGCTGCGACCGGGCTGGGGCTCATCATTCTCAGCATCTTCATGCGAGACGACAACGAACAAAGCTATTCCGGTTGATCCGGACCGCCGGCCGCAACCGGCCGTGCGGGCCAACCGCCCATCGACAGCGTGCGATCGTACATCACCAGCGCGCCCGCCAGTGAAACGTTGATGCAGAAGCGCGTAGGGATTTTCACGATGAAGGCGCACTTTGCCTGCATCTCCGGCGACAGGTCCCTCGCCTCCCCGCCCATCACGTAAGCTGCGCGCAGCGGATGGCGGAAGGCCGGCAGATCGACAGCGTCATCGGTGAGTTCGATGCCGACGAGTTGGCAACCGCGCGGCATCTGCATGTCGTCGATCGTGTCCCACAGATACCACGGCACATGCAGGTCTGACTTCGACGTATCGGCATGGTGAAGAACGCGGATCTTCGGCGCGGGCGAGACCGTGAACGTGAAAGCGGCGCCAAACGCATGCGCCGTGCGCTGGAGAGCGCCCAGGTTCATGGGCTTGGACAGCGATTCCACGCCGATGCCGAAATAGCCGCGGAGGTTCTTCATGCAGCGGGTGAAAGCCGCCGCCGCCATTCCTGTCAATGGGAATGGCGGCGGGAGCGCGTTACTTTTTCAGGCTGGCAAGGAACGACAGCAGAAGCGCATTCACTTCCTGCCATTTCTCCTGCTGGATCCAGTGGCCCGCGCCGGAAATGACCGTGACGCCGCGCATGTCCTTCACCACAGGCGTCATCATAGTGATGAGGGTCTCTTTCGTCTGACCGGCGATGACAGGATCATCCTTGCCCGCGACGAACATCACCGGCTGCGGGATCGTGGCGCCAGTAAGTTGTGGCGTGATCTCCCAGTTGCGGTTGCTGTTGCGATAATAATTGATGCCGCCCCGGAAGCCGGATTCCTTGAACTCGCTGACGTAGTAGTCGAGGTCTTTCTGCGAGAGCCAGGCGGGCAGTTGCTTCACCTTGCCCATGCGCGGAATCCAGCCGGCCCCGCCGGCAGCCGCACGGCGCGGATCGGTGACTTCCGGCGGCTCGACCGGGGTCTGGCCTTCATAGAGCAGATAGGCGCGGCTCAGGAATTCATACGGCTGGGCGTCGAACTCTTTCTCGGCGACGCCGGGCTCCTGGAAATAGACCGTGTACCAGAAGTTCTCGCCGTAACGCGCGCGCGTCGCATCCATCGGACGGACGTCCGGGTTGCGGCCACGATAGGGCACGCTCATCGCCGCGTAGGCCGTGAAGCGATCGGGGTGCAGCAGCATGGCATTCCACGAAACGCTCGCGCCCCAATCGTGCCCGACGAGGATCGCTGTCTTCTCGCCCATGGCGTCGACGATGGAGACGAGGTCGCCCGTCAGATGCTTGATGTCGTAATCTTCGACGGCCGTCGGGCGGCCCGACTTGCCATAGCCGCGCATGTCAGGCGCGACGACGTGATAGCCGGCCGCGGCGAGCGCCGGAATCTGGTGGCGCCAGGAATACCAGGATTCAGGGAAGCCGTGGACAAGGATGACCAGCGGCCCCGTCCCCGCTTCGGCGACACGGAGTTTGACGCCGTGGGAGTCCACGGTGCGGAAGTTGATGCCCGGGATCGGGCTGGGCGTCGTTGCGGGCTGTGTGGCGCAAGAGGCCAGGAAAAGGCCCGCGCCGGCTATGGCCCCGGCAAACAGCCGGCGCGTCATCGCGGTGAACATCGACATCTCTCCCTGTACGCCCGTCTGAAGCAGGCGCTCTGCTGCGCGGACATTAGCCATGGCGCGCGGCTTGTCGATCAGATCACGGACGGCTCGCCCAATTGGGAAGTCCCAACCGGGCCGCGCCCTATTTCACGCCCTTCAGGAAGTTGAGGATAAAGGCGTTGGTTTCCTGCGGCTTCTCCTGCTGGATCCAGTGGCCGGCGCCGGGGATCAGGGTCACGTCGCGCAGATCGTCGGCGACGCCCTTGGACATGCTGGCGCGCAAGCCATCCGCCTTTGCCCCACGGATGACGACATCGTCTTCCCCCGCAAAGAAGGCGACCGGGATCTTGATGCGCGCGCCGGTTAGTTCGGGCGTGATCTCCCAGTTGCGATTGAAGTTGCGGTAATAGTTTACGCCGCCCCGGAAGCCCGCGCGGGTGAACTCGCCAACGAAATAGTCGAGGTCTTTCTCACCAAGCCACGCCGGCAGCTCACGCGGCTTGCCGAGCCGCGGAAGCCAGCCGCCTGCCGAACGTTTGGGATCTGTGACGGTGGGCGGATCGCGCGGCGTGTCGGACGACGCATAGAGACGCGAGAGCAAACCACGCGGATCGCTGTCGTACTCCGCCTCAGCAACGCCGGGCTCCTGATGATAGAGAATGTAGTAGAAATTCTCGCCGTACGCCTTCTTCATCCCATCCAGCGGCGGCGTTGCGCCACGACCGCTGTTCGGCACGCTCATCGCGATCATCGCCTTGAAGCGATCGGGGTGGAGCAGCACGGTATTCCACGTGACGATCGAGCCCCAGTCGTGGCCGATGATGACCGCCTTTTCGGAGCCATAGGCATCGAGCAGACCGACAATATCACTGGCGAGATGCTTCACGTCATAGTCGTCGACATTCGCAGGTTTGTCCGACCCGCCATAGCCGCGCATGTCGGGCGCGATGACGTGATAACCAGCGGCGGCGATGGCCGGCATCTGGTGGCGCCATGAATACCAGCTTTCGGGCCAGCCATGTACGAGCACAACAAGCGGCTGGTCTTTGCTGCCGGCTTCAGCGACGCGCAGCTTGATGCCGTTGGTCTCGACCGTGCGGAAGTTGACGCCCGGCACCGGGCTGGGCGTTGTCGCCTGCTCTGCCTGCGTAGCGCAGGCCGCCAGCACAAGGCCCACTCCCAGAACCATCGCCAGACGCCGACTCATTACACGAAACATCTTTGATCCTTTCCCGCGCCTCTGACTCAGGCGCCCATCGCTTAAAATTCCGGAGTCGCGGCAAGGTCGCAAGCGGCTCGCGAACGGCGCCTTCGCAGCGGCCTATTTTTTTTGTCGGCCTCTCCTGATAACCGAGTCGTCCCGCCATTAGCATGCCGACCATCGAATGATTGCACTCATGGCAGGCGTACTCATAAACGACTTCGTCCTTTTCCAGCGTCATCACAAATTCCACGCGCCAGGGTTGCGTGTAGAGTTCGGAGTCCTCGACCAGGTATTCGTAGAGCAGTTCGTCATGCGAGGTACGCGTGAACCGTTCGGTGATGCGGGTCTGAGCGCGAAGAACGATTGGCGGGCCCATGTCGGGGCGGGCAACATCGTCCGCACGGAAATCACTCGTCTCGATCAACAGCGTATCGCCGTCCCACCGGGCGCGGGAAATGCCATCGAAAGGCCGGACAGCGGCAGGCGCTGTCGGTCCGCTCAATGAAACGATCCTGAGGCCTTGCACGTCTTCGTTTGTGAACACCAGCGCATTTGGCGTCTGCACGATCTGGGTCGGCATCAACATGGGAAGCAGACGTATCGGCGGGGCCAGGATGCCTGAAAGGCAACGCTCATAGGCGGGCCGCTCCTCGGGGTTGTCGAAGCCGTAGCTTTCCATGTCGTTGAAGGCATCAGCACGTTCAACGCCCGCAGGGGAGTAAGGTATCTTGCCGGATGGAGGGTCGACGATCAGCGACGTGCGGAGCTTCCCTTTGACACTGGCGAGGGTGTTGAACCCGTAGAAGGCGAAGTCCGGATCAGTGACCTTCTGCGAGTTCGACCGCACCAGCATCGCGTCAACGACCACCTTCGCTTCCTCTGGCGAAACCTCGAGGGACTTTGCCTCCCGGGGACGCTCGAGCCGCGTGATAAAGCGCGTCGTCCAAACGCCCTGGAGATCCGGGCGTCCATCCGGCGTGCGAGCGACTTTTGGCGCTTCCTGCGCTGTCGCCGGCGCAAGACAGGCCAGCACGAGACCAGCCAGAAAAATGACCCGCATGCGCCCCAACTTCATCCGCCAACGTTAACCCGTTACGGCGGCGGAAAATAGAGGGAAGGACGCGGACGGGTCTGGCGTGGGATGACATCGCGTAATGGCTCCGGTAAGGCACGGACATCAACTTGCCGGAGCATAGATCGATGAAAGCCGTCCTCTCCAAAGCCCCTGGCCTGCCCGACACGCTGGTGCTGGAGGATGTGCCCTCGCCGACGCCGGGCAAGGGAGAGATCGTTGTTTCGGTGAAGGCGGTCGGGGTGAACTTTCCCGACTTCCTGATCATCCAGGACATGTACCAGTACAAGCCTGCGCGCCCGTTCTCGCCAGGTGGCGAGATTTCCGGCGTGGTGAAGTCGGTCGGCGAAGGCGTCACGCAGTTCGAGGTCGGCGATAAAGTGTTCGGCTCGACCGGCGCAGGCGGCATGGCCGAAGAAATCCTGATCGCGGCAAACCGCATGAACGCCCTGCCCGACTTCATGCCGTTCGATGAAGCGGCTGCCTTCCTGATGACCTATGGCACGTCGCACTACGCGCTGAAGGATCGCGGACACATCAAGCCGGGTGAGACGCTGCTGGTGCTGGGTGCCGCAGGCGGCGTTGGCTTGGCAGCCGTCGAGCTGGGCGTGGCGATGGGCGCGACCGTGATCGCGGCCGCCTCAAGCCAGGAGAAAGTGGACTTCTGCATCTCCAAAGGCGCGCACAAGGGCCTCGTCTATCCCGAGAACCCGCTGTCGAGAGAGCAACAGAAAGTCTTCTCGGACCAGATCAAGGAACTCGGCGGTGGTGGCGTTGACGTGATCTATGACGGCGTTGGCGGCGACTATGCCGAGCCGGCCGTGCGGGCGCTGAACTGGGAAGGCCGCTTCCTTGTGATTGGCTTCCCGGCGGGTATCCCGAAGTTGCCGCTCAACCTTACGCTTTTGAAATCCTGCCAGATCGTGGGCGTGTTCTGGGGCGCTTTCGTTGCGCGTGACCCGAAGGGGCATGCGGAAAATCTCGCCGACCTGTTCAGGCTGTATCAGGAAGGCAAAATTCGGCCACATGTGTCGAACAGGTATCCGCTTGAGCGTGCTGCCGATGCTATCAAGGAGCTGTCGGAGCGCCGCGCAAAGGGCAAAGTCGTCATTACGATCTGAGACCAGTACGAACCGAAGCGACGCGCGCTTCTCAACTGTTTCAACAAGGGGTTCTTCCATGTTCCATCGCATCGCCCTGCTGGCGGCAGTCGGCACACTGGCCGCAGCTTGCGCATCCAGTCCGTCGACCACGTCTCCGGGCATGGCCACCGACACCGGCGGCGCTGTCTCGCTGACGGGCGCAGCGGCGGCAGGCCCGGTGACGATCGCAAACATGGCTGCGACGACCGCATGGGCAGCGGAAGACAATCTGATCCCGCAGGATCCGGTGCTTGCTCTTGTCACTGCCACGAACGGCAACACCGATAGCCCGCAAGGCGTCGTCATCACCTGCAATGCCGCGAACGGCGGCACGACCGTGAAACTTGGCAAGCAGCCGGCCAATCGCGTGGGCCAGAGCGCGACCTATCGCGTTCGCACGGGCGCGAGCGCGCAGGAAGTCGAAGGCAAGTTCGTGGCGAGCAAGTCGGGCGATGCCGATTTCGTCTTCCCGATCCGCCAGTCGGACCTGCTGGCGATGAGCAAGCTCGACATGTTCTCGGTCCTGTCTGACACGGGCGAGGTCCAGTGGGCGTTCGTGAAGGACCCGGCAGCGCAGGTTCAGGCGAAATACGTCGGCTCGATGAAGAACATGCCCAAGCAGACCGAAGACTTCATCGTGTTCTGCAATCCGAAGTAAGCGGAACCGCAGGTCCGACTGAAGCAGGCGCCAAACCGCTCGCACCAGAAACGGCGCAGCCTGATCATCCCTGGAATGTTGCCTTGATCAGGCTGCGGTAAAGCAGGATCTGCTTGGGCAACAGCACCGGGTTGTGCAGACTTTTGGAAAGGATGATGCCGCCGTCAGCGACCGCTGACAGCATGTCCGCGAGGTCGTCCAGATCCAATTCGGTCTTCGGCGGGTAGCGCTCCGCGATCTTTCGTAACCGCTCGCCAAACCGCTGGCGCCAGATGAGATGGCCCTCGGTGGTCATGGTGCGGACATCGCGGCTGAACAGGTGCTCGGAATATACGTAAGAGGCCACGAGGCAGCCGGGATGGCCGTTGGGAATGTCCGCCATCAGGTCGGCAAACAATTTGAGGAAGATCAGGAAGCTGTGCAGCGGATCTTCGCTCAGCTCGTCGGCCTGTTTGAAAAGACGGTCGAAGACGGTCCACTCGTCATCGAGATAGCGCTGCAGCATCGCTTTCGCGAGATCGTTCTTGTCACGGAAATGATAGAAGAAGCCTGACTTGGTTATGCCGGCCTCGGCGATGATCTCGTCGATCGACGTGGCGGCGAAGCCTTTCTGGAGCACGGCATCCTGCGCGAGATCCATGATCCGCTTGCGCGTCTGCTCACCCTTGCTCTGAACTCTGACGGTCATGTCCAAAACCAACCCATGAGTACAGTACTTGTGGTGCGGTTCTACCCGCGCCGACGCCCGCACCGAGTAGCTCCGCGAGCGCGCCTGACGCGGTAACGCTTTACAACCAAAGCGAAAATCTTCGAACTGCACGAGCAGCACTACGAGTTTTCTAGCACAGGAATGCTCAATCGCTAGACAGATGAGGACGGCAAACGCGCTCAGCCCGGCAGGAAAGGCAAATGTCGATGCGCAGATCTGCTCCGATCATCCCGGCCTGGATGTGCGCCGGGCCGACCGCAATTCTGCTGGCGCGCGGACATACCGCTCCTTGAATCTGTGCCTTTGGAGACTTCCCCATGTTGAAAGACCGCTACGGCAATTCAGTCTCGACATCGTCGCAAGCCGCGCTGGCGAAGTATGACGAAGCGCTTGACCTCATCCGCCTTTACCGTGGCGATCCAGTCTCCGCGCTTGATGCAGCGCTGAGCGAGGACCCTGACTTCGGCGCCGCCTGGGCCGCCCGCGCGGGCTTGCTGGTGCAGCAGACGGACACGGCCTACGCCGAGGAAGCGGCCAAGAGCTATCGCGCTGGCGTCGCCGCCCGGCTCAACGATCGCGAGCGCGCGCACCTGGAAGCAGCACGTGCCTGGTCAGAAGGGCGCTACAACCAGAGCGCCATCGGGCTGGCCCGCATCGCGCAGGAGAACCCGCGCGATCTGCTGGCGGTGCAGTTCGCGCACACGAGCTGCTTTTACCTTGGCATGCAACAGGAGCTGCGCGATTGGCCGCTGCAGGCGATGCGAGCTTTCAAGCGCGGCGACGACGGCTACGGGCCGCTGCTCGGAATGGTGGCATTCGGCATGGAGGAGTGTGGCGACTTCGCGCGCGCTGAGGCCATGGGTCGCGAAGCTGTCGAGATCGACCCGCGCGACGGTTGGGCGGTACATGCAGTGGCGCACGTGAATGAAATGCGCGGCGATCTTGATCGCGGCATTCCATGGCTCGCCGACAATGCGCAGCACTGGGCCCCGGAATCCGGCTTCGCTTACCACAATTGGTGGCATCTGGCCCTGCTTTACCTCGACACGGGCGATGTCAGCCAGGTGCTGAGACTGTATGACGAAAAGGTGCGGCCCGATCCCGACTCTTCGATCGTGCTGCAATCCATTGATGCGTCTGCGTTGCTGTGGCGGCTGAAGCTAGAGGGCGTCGACGTGGGTAATCGCTTTGCGACATTGGCCGCAGCATGGGAGCGATCCGCAGAGGATGCGTTCTACGCTTTCAACGACCTGCACGCGATCATGGCGTTCGTGGGCGCGGGCCGCGTCGCGGACGCCGAGCGCACGCTGAAGGCCATGCGTCATGCAGCGGCCGATGGCGGCGACAATGCGTACATGACGCGCGCGGTCGGCTTGCCGGCGGCGGAAGGTTTCGTGGCGTTCGAAGCGGGCCGTTACGCTGAGTGCGTGGAAAAACTCGCCGCCGCGCGCGGCCTCGCCCAGCGCTTTGGCGGAAGCCACGCACAGCGTGACGTGCTCACGCTGACCGCCCTGCGCGCTGCGATCAAGGGCGGCCTGAGTGCAACGGCAGAGGCCTTTGCCACTGAGCGCCTAGCGCATAAGCCGCAAAGCCCGTGGGCTGGGCGCCTCGCGCGTCAGGTCCGGGCTTTGCGGGAGAAAGCAGCCGCGTGATGCGGGACCGGCGGCTACCCTCAAGTGTAGCCGCCGATCACCCGAAAAACGTTTGAAAGCCTTCGCTTTCCTGCTCTTCCAGTTGTTGCACTGAAGCCGGCGATCATGTCCCGAAATCAGAATGCCCCAAGACGATGATCCGGGCCTTTTTGGTTTGTGGTTTGGAACGTTCGCGCTTAGCCGCGAACCCATTGCACGCTCAGCTCTTCCTTGAAGGCGAAGCGTCTGAGGTGCCGTTCGACGACATCCTCCAGCGTGGTAAGCGTATGGGGACTGCCGGCTGAAACAGCCAGCACGAGCGCGTTGGCGTTGTCGGCGTTCAGGTCGCAGGCGCCGCCATCAAACTGGATGTTGCCGTGATTTTCAGCGAACGTGGCGGGGATCTTGTGCGCGAAGTGCTTGCACAACTGGATCAGGTAGTTGCGAGCCTTCGGCGTCTGGACGCGTGCCTGGGAGGCGATGGGGAGGGAGGCTGTGTCTGCCATTTTGTTGGTCCTTTCGGGTATCAGTCCATCTGGCGCTGTCGTCTGATCGTCAGTCCTTGCCAAAGATGTCGCGCGCGGCCTTGCCGAGGATGGCGACAACGCGGTCGGTCTCTTCCTTCGTCCATGCGGTGCGTTTCATGTTCATCGCCTGGCGCAGAGTCTTCCACGCTTCATGCACCTCATCAGGGGCCATGTGGCGGGCGAAGGCGGCAGCGGCGAGGTTGATGCGCGCCAGAATGCCTTCGACCATTGCCGCGTTCTCTTCCAGGAATGCCTTCCCGGCATCCGTGATGGTGTAGAGGCGCTTCGAGCCTTCAGCGGCTTCGGCTTTCACGAGGTCCTGCTCTTCGAGCATGGTGAGCGTGGGATAGACTGCGCCCGGGCTCGGGGCGTAGGCGCCGGCGAAGCGTTCTTCCACCGCGCGGATCAGGTCGTAGCCGTGGCTGGGCTTCTCACCGATCAGGGCGAGCAGAAGCAGGCGCAGATCGCCATGCCCCAACAAGCGTCCACCGCCGCCGCGACCGCCGAAACCGCGCCCAAACCCTTCGGACCCATCATCGTCATCGCGCCCACCGCGCCTGCCCCAACCGCCGCCACGATGACCGCGTCCCATGGCGAGCTTTTCGGCAAACGCCGCAAACATCTCGGAACGGTCATCTCCGTGCCTGTGGCCCCAATGGCCGTGTCTTGAATGATGTCTCAATCGATACTCCTTTTTTATCATCTATTCGATGCAGTATTTAGATATATCGAAATAGGCACACAAGGGGCAGAGCGCAAAGAAAAAGGGCGGCCCGGTGGGGCCGCCTTGGCTGTGGTCAGGCCTTTGGAATTTTTAGGCTTTTGGTTCGCCGGTCTCAGCAGCGGGCTGGGTGGCAACGGGCTCAACTGCCTCTTCAGGGGCCGGGCCATCGAAGAACGCGGTGGCCGAGCGTTGCTGGCTCTTGATCGCGGCTTTGGTCTTCTTGGAGGTGAATAGGCTGCGCACCCCGGCAAACAGGCCGCCGAAAAGGGCGACGCCAACGAACCAGAACTTCTTGAGGAGCAACAAGACCGTCGCGAGGATTCCGGTATTCTTGGCCAACGCAGCCGCCGCCGCGCCGCCAGCGATCAGGCCCGTAACTCCGAAATCCGCCTTCTGGTCGGTGGCCGCGTTGAAATCCTCATACCGGAAGCCATCGTCGAAATGCGGGATAGCCAGGATGCCCGGCCCGGCGCGCTCGATGTCGCCGACCCGTGAGATGTCAGCGACAAAATTCAGCGACAGCACGCCGCCGCGGCCAAGTACGCGCATGTCATAATTCAGCGTATTGGTGGGCACGCCTTCGAAAGCCAGCTCCTTGGCCCAGTACAGCTTGTGATTGGCGGCGTCATAGCGTGGTTCTGCAGCCCAACCGACCAGTGTGATTGCAGGGAAACCCATCGACTTGCGCTGGGCGTTCTCCGCGCTTTCACCATCCCGCATCACATCGATCAGCATGTCGTAATCGATGGAGGACGCGTCTTCGTCTGACACATAGCCAGTGTCTTCGTAACGGACGACGACGCCCCAGGAGTTATCGTCCAGCGCAGACATGCCGGATGGAAACAGCATGCCGTCGACTTCGGAGTCAGGCGGATTTCCCCACGCGTCTTCGAGAACCTTGCGCGTGTCCGCTGTGTCGAGAAAATAATAGCCGTCCGGTACGTTCAGCGTGACGTGGGAATTGGAGAGTTTGATCTCACCCGTGCGGTGCTGGATCGACGCTTCGAATTCCGCCTTGTACTGGGCGAACTCCTCATCCGTGAGTGGCGTGACTGCGGAGTCCCCATCGCCGGCTTCAGGCACTGCAGCTTCCACGCCGGCCTGCGGTCCCGCAGGTTCCTGCGCAATCGCAGGACCCGCCCAGGCCAGGCCCACGGCAATAGCAACAAGCTTTAGCTGTTTCATGACGTCCCCCCTGTCTCGCAGAAGCTATCCGGCAGGCCGGTGGCTCGCAATACGAAACAGGGGGCGTCGCGATTACTGCTGCGGCGCCGCGGCGATCGTCTTCGCGTCTTCGTTGGCGCGATTGATGATGTAGGCGCGGATGGATTCGACATCGTCCGGCGTCAGAACCTTGGCGAAGCTGGCCATGCCGGCGGTGGCGTACTTCCCGCCGATCACGACCTCGGCGAACGTCTCCTTGGTAGCTGGCGCGGGCGCCCAGCGCAGATCGGTGACAATCCCGCCGGACTGCACACTATCCCCGTGACAGACCATGCAGTTGTTGAAGAACAACTCCCTGCCATGTTCGATCTGCGCGAGGGAGCCGAAGTCGTCGGCGACCGGGGTTGGGTCGGGCGGGAAGGACTCGTCGGTTTCGAGCACGGCCTTGCCGCCGATCTTGAAGACGACGACCTTGCCCATTGCAGGCGAGGCCAGACGCGGTGCGCTGTCGCGCGAGCCGACACCGCCGGCCAGCGGAAGCGCCGTGCCCCACCCTGCTGTCACCGCGATGAACTGTTCGCCGTCGATCTCGTAGCTGATCGGGCCGGAGAGCGCCGGATAGCCGGTGTCGGCTTCCCATTTCGGCGCGCCGGTGGCGGCGTCGAATGCGCGGAACTTTCCGTCCAGCGCGCCCTGGAAGACGAGGCCGCCAGCTGTGGCGAGGATACCGCCATTCCACGCGTTGGGATAATCGTGGACCCATTTCGGTTTCTTCGCGACCGGATCCCACGCGACGAGCTGTCCCTTGGAAGCGGCGGCAGCGGCAATGCGCGACGCCATTTCGGTGGGCAAAGCCGCCGCCGAGAAATCGACGCCCGTGTTCCAGGCGCCGGGGCGATAGCGGAAGTTTTCCATGTCGGCATAGACGGTCGGCAGCGTATGCGCAGGGATATAGACGAGACCGGTGTCCGGGCTGAACGCCATCGGATGCCAGTTGTGGCTGCCGAGCGGACCGGGGATCTGCAGCTGCGTCTGCGCTTCTTCATAACGCGCATTCTTCGCTTCGACCGGACGCCCCGTGGTGAGATCGACGCCCGAAGCCCAGTTGACGTTGTCCTGATATTTGTCGGCCGAGATCAGCTTACCCGTCGCGCGATCGAGCACGTAGAAGAAGCCGTTCTTCGGCGCCTGCATCAGCACCTTCTTGGTCTCGCTGCCGATCTTGAGGTCAGCCAGCATGATGGGCTGCGTGGCTGTGTAGTCCCACGTTTCGCCGGGCGTCGTCTGGTAGTGCCAGACGTATTCGCCGGTGTCGGGCTTGATCGCGAGGATCGAGGACAGCAGAAGGTTGTCCTTGGCCGACGGATCGCGCAGGCGTTGGTTCCAAGGCGAGCCGTTGCCGACGCCGACATAGAAGATGTCGAGTTCGGGATCATAGGCCATGCCATCCCACGACGTGCCGCCGCCGCCGGTTTCGGTCCATTCTCCATTGTCGCCCCACGAGGCGTTGCCGATGTCGGCGAAGAACTTGTCGGAGGCCGCATTGTCGGGCTGCTTGTTCGGGTTCGGCGTCATGTAGAAGCGCCACGCCATCTCGCCGGACTTCGCGTCGTAAGCCGAGATATAGCCACGCACGCCGAGTTCGGCCCCGCCATTGCCGATGATGACCTTGCCCTTCACGACGCGCGGCGCGCCAGTGATGGTGTAGGGCTTCGACTGGTCGACGGTGACCTGCTCCCACTTCTTCTCGCCGGTCTTGGCATCCAGCGCGATCAGGCGCCCGTCGATCGTGCCGACATAGATCATGCCTTCCCAGATCGCGACGCCGCGATTGACGACATCGCAGCAGGCGGCGACACCGCGCGACCGGTCGACTTCGGGATCGAACTTCCAGAGACGATCGCCCGTCTTGGCGTTGTAGGCGTAAGCGACCGACCATGCCGAGGTTAGATACATCACACCATCGACGACGATCGGCGTCGCTTCCATGCCGCGGTTGGTGTCGAGGTCGCCGGTCCACGCAACGCCGAGGCTGGTGACGTTCTCGGGCGTCACCTGCTTCAACGGCGAATAGCGCTGCTCGGAATAGGTGCGGCCGTGAGACAGCCAGACGCCCGGCCGCTGGTCGGCGGCGATAATGGCTGCTCCATTCACTTCGGCAGCCGTGATCGGCGCCAACGCCTTGTTTGCTTCACCGCAAGACGCAATTGCCAGCAGGGCAACGCCCGCAGCCAAGGCCAGACCGAACTTCATGAAACCCTCCCTGACGTCCTGTCGCCGGACATACCGGATTTTCAGCACCTTCGGGAAGATTTGGCAAAGAAAGAAGCGATGTCAGGCGCGACAAGGCTTTGCCGCATGACGGCAAATCACCCAACGGCAAGGCGACCAGACTTCGGGGGACTAGCTACCGGTCATCTTGTCGAGATCGGCGAGCAGATCATCGAAAGCGCCGTCTTCGTCGGGCGAAGCGTGGACAGACAATGGAATGTCGATCGCCTCGCCGCCCAGAATACGGCCGATGACGCTTAGCAGCTCACCCTGATCAATCGGCTTGGAAACATAGCCGGACATCCCCATGGCGATCAGCCGTTCGCGATCGCCGGACATTGCGTCAGCCGTCAGGGCGATGACGGGGATGCGGCTCCACGGCGCGCTGGATGAGCGAATGCGGCGGATCGCCTCCGTGCCGTCCATCACCGGCATATGCACGTCGAGCAGCACGAGGTCGAAGTGCTCGCTTTCGAGCCTGTCGAGCGCTTCCTGCCCGTTCGTCGCTTCCGTCAGAATAGCGCCCTGCGGTTGCAGGAACAGCCGGACGACCTGACGGTTGATCGCATTGTCATCTGTCAGCAGAACATGCGCATCGCGCAGCCGTGCGACATGCCCCGGTGCAGTATCGCGTTTGGTTTCCGCCACGGGCGCGGCGTTCTGCGCTGCCTCTGCAAGGAAGGTGAGCGTGAAGACCGATCCTCTGCCCGGCGTGCTTCTCGCGATGATGTCGCCGCCCATCAGGCGCGCCAGCTTCCGAGAGATCGCGAGGCCGAGACCTGTGCCGCCGAACTGGCGCGTGGTTGACCCATCGGCCTGCGTGAACGCCTCGAACAGTCTGGCAAGCGTGGGTTGGTCCATGCCGATGCCGCTGTCCGTCACCATGATCGTGACGCGCGTGCGGCCGTTCTCCGCGGGCGCCACTGAGGTGTTGATGTCCACCCCGCCAACCCGCGTGAATTTGACAGCGTTGGAAATCAGGTTGGATAGGCACTGGCGAACCCGCACGGGATCATAGCGCAAACGAAGGCCCGGCGAGGTGTCGCCGGAGAGCGTGAAGCTCACGCCTTTCTCGTTCGCCGTGGTCAGGAACAGGCGGTGGACCTGCTGCACTGTATGCAGAACGCCGGTGTCTGTAGGTGAGACTTCGAGGCGGCCGGCTTCGATCTTGGAGAGGTCGAGCACGTCGTTGAGAATCGCCATGAGCGTGCCGCCCGAGTCGCGAATGGCGCCGACCATGTTGCGCGTCGCCTCGTCGAGATGGCGCGACTCCAGCGCCTGCGCCATGCCAAGAATGCCGTTCAGCGGCGTGCGGATCTCGTGGCTCATATTGGCCAGGAATTCGCTCTTGGCGCGCGTTGCAGCTTCGGCAGCGTCACGTGCAGCCTCGACTTCCGCAAGGCGGCGCGAGCGCTCCTCCGCCAGAGAGGTTTGTGCCACCTGAACCTTGGCGTTCTGGCGGATCAGGAAGAACACGAAAGGCGGCGCCACGAAAAGCGAGATAACAATTGTGGTAGATGCTTCGAAGGGCCGGTCATCCGGCATCAGATAAGTGCTGACCAGATAATCGACCGCGACAGCGACGATCACGATGATCAGCGAGATGATCGCCGTATGATTGATATGTTTACGAAGCATCGCGCCACCGCCGGTAAGCGGACAGGGGTGCCACAAATTGGTAAAGGTTTCGCAGACTTGGCTTTTACGCCGGGGAAAGGCCCGTCAGGCGCGGGCAGCCTCGACCAGTTCAGCTTGCGCAGCCGTAATGGCAAAGTCGATTGCGCGCTCCCAATCCCTGATATTGGCCGCCCCCCTGGCGCTTTCAGGCGTTGCGACGGAGCGGGAGGCATTGACGACACCGCCTTCAAGGCCGCCAGCCCGCTGGACGAACCCCGCCATGGACTCGCGCGCGCCGGCACCCTGTGCGCCATAGCCCGGTACCAGAAACAACGCATCGCCGGACGTCGCCCGCAAGCGCGCAGCTTCAGCCGGGCCCGTGGCGCCGGCGACCATCATCAGACCCGACCAGCCCGTTTCAGGACCGCGAAGCCGCGCGATCATTGGCGCGAGCGAGCGCGCGACGTGGATGTAGAGAGGCTCGCCTTCGGGACCTGCGATCAGCTTCTGCTGGAAATCCTTCGAACCCGGATTTGATGTGCGGGCAAGAACCACAACGCCCTTCCCCTCGCGCTCGGCGACGGAGACGAAGGGCTGAAGCGTGTCGATACCCATGTAGGGGTTCACGGTAATCGCATCGCAGGGACAGGACGAGCCAGCGCCAAGATAGCCTTCGGCGTAGCCTTCCGCCGTCGATCCGATGTCGCCGCGCTTGGCGTCGAGAATGACGATCAACCCGGCGCGCGTTGCGGCCTGGCAGACCTGCTCCAGCGCCGCCATGCCGCGAGCACCCCAGCGTTCGAAAAGGCCCGCCTGTGGCTTCACCACCGCGGCGCGCCCGACACAGCGTTCGACAAGGGCGACGCCCCATTTCGCGGCAGCGTCGGGGCCGGGTTCGCCAAACAGGGCGGGCAGCATCGTTGCGTGCGGATCTATGCCCACGCACAACGGCCCTTTTTTGCGGACACCAGCGATCAAACGGTCGGCGAAATTTGTCTTCACTGGTCTTCACCCACGCGGCAGAGAACTTTCACAACGGCGCGTTCTTCACGCAAGCGGTCGGCTTCTTGTGTGTATGACGAAGCGCTGAGTGCATGCGCCTCGCCGCCCGGCGCGACAAGCCCCTGCTCTTCCAGGAAGCTGCGGATTGAATCGGGGGATGCAGTGTAGATGCGATTGCGGCGCGGGCTTTCCGCCACCGTGACGCCCACGACGGCGCCATCCCGGTTGAATACGGGCCCGCCGCTCATGCCGGACAGGGTGCCTTCTATGCCCTCGGACCTGTCCTGCTCGGCCCAGGCCAGCACCGGCTCCTCCATCGCATACCGACCGCGCGTCACCAGGTTGGAGCGCGATTCGAGAACCGAGATCGCCTCGCCGGACCGGCCCTGCGGGAAGCCGACATGGTATCCCGGCTCACCGATTCGCAACTCGCGGTCGAGTGCGAGTGGAAGCGCCGTCGGCGCGCGATCGGTCAGCAACAGCGCAAGGTCAGTGTTGCTGGACGTGCGCACCGCATCAACGCGCACCATGCGCCCGTTGCCGACAGCAAGGCCTACGCGCGAGCAGCCGTCGACGACGTGGCGCGCAGTCAGCCACGCGCCGGACTGGTTGATGGCAAAAGCCGTGCCGATGCCGTCTTCTGCGTCGCCGACTTGTACCAGTACGCGTTCGTCAAACGGATCGGAATCGGGAAGCCGCTCGCCTTCGCTGTCTTCGCTCTCGGGCGCGGGAATGGCGACGTCGCGGTCCTCGATTGACGGCGTGCGGCCGCGGTCAGCGAATTCCGGATCGGTCTGCACTTTCTCGTCGCGAAATCCCCAAGGCTCATCCTTGTCCCCGGAACCACTGGAAAACAGGGTCCCGACGATGACGATCAAAACGACCGCATAGACCACCCAATCGGGGATTCTCATGCACGTCTCCGCGACACCCTAATATTCGGGTGTGGGCTCCAACTCACAAGGCCGCCGCCATTACCAAAGCAGCAGCCAGCTTCACCGCAGCCAGCAGAACGGCCGCTCCAATCTCATCCCGCTCGATCCGCCGGGGCAGATCTCGCAACAACAGGTCAGCGACCCGAAACGCCAGCAATTGCAAGAGGATGGCGACCACGCCCCAGATCAGAACGTCATAGACGGAATTCGCCGTTGCAAGGCACGCGGTCATCGGAATGGCCAGACCGACAATCACCGCCGCGACACTGATGCCGGCAGAAATATTTCCGGCCTTTATCAGCTGCAGCTCTTTCATCGGCGTCAGCAGGACATGAACGACGCATCCCGCGATCAGCAGGGCGAGCGTCAAGCCGCCCTGGATCATGAATTCGGGGAACCCGTTCACGAAGGATCGGATGGCTATGTCCATGTCTGACCGGCTCCGTCTCGCTTCCGGCAGGGGATACACGCTTTGCTGCATGATGCGAGCGGGTTGCGTACGGGCTCGAAAACGCTACGGCCATCTCACGCTAAGTCATTCCCCAAACGGCAAGCATTCGTGGAAAATGCAGCCAATCTTCGTTTGACAAGGACAAGGTTGAGGCGCGTCAATTTGGCTATGCGGGCAAATCGAACCCGCAAAACAAAAGGGAGAGTAGATGAAACGCCTAGTTTCACTTGTAGCGTCCCTTCTAATGACTTTGGGGGTCGCCGGCGCCTGCAGTGCAGCAGCGGCTGGCAAGCCCCAGATCGCGGGGGCGTGCAGCACCAAGATGGGTTCCGAAAAAGGCTGCGCCTGTCTTGCCGACGCGCTGGAACAAAGCCTGACGCCAGAGGAGTTTGGCCGGGTCGCCCAGGCCATGGAAGACAACAAACGATTTTCCGACATGTTGCCCAGCAACCTGAGCAATGATCCGAAGATCGCCGGCGTCTTCGCAACGGCCTCGTTATCCTGCTTCACCTGAACGTCTCGCCCGCCTGACGGCGGGCGGGATCAGATGCTGAAGGCCGCCATGATGCCGGCGGCCAGTGCAACCATCGTCATGAGCAGCGTCAGCGCGACAGCGACGATGCGCTGGGTCGAATTTTTCTTTTTCAGCCCTTCCGGAGCCTTGTCGCGGCGCGGCGCCAGCGTCCAGACATTCGACAGGAAACCCAGCGCGGCCACGCCCGCGACGATCGCCGCGGCGCGCGCGTTGGACAACAGCGCAGCGCCGGTCGCGATGCCAAGCAGAGCCGCCTGGAAACCAGCGGTCGCCGAAAGCACCTTGCGCAGCATCCGATCAGCCCGGCCATGATCGAGGCCATCAAATGCCGAGTTGGCGACGATCACAGCCGCGGTCCAGCCAGACGCAGCAGCCCCGCCTGCACACAGGGCGGCCAGGGAGTGCAGAAGTGAGATCAGGTCCATGTCCGCTTTCCGTGGCAAATCAGGCGGCATCCTGAAGGGATTCGCGCGCGCCTGTCGCCCATACCTGTAACCACGGCAAAAAGCCCGAAATGGCTGGCTTCGGGGGATTGCCAGCCTCCCGGCCCGGGTCGAGAAGTGCGTCAGGACACTCAATCGGGGACTTTCATGAGCTTCAGGGCAATCGCCGCCGTGGCCGGACTTGGCCTTCTTGCGGGAGCCTGCAACCAGCCGGCGCCGCCTGCGCCGGCCGAGCCAACGCCGGTCGCCGACCAGCCCGCGACGCCGGCAGCGCCCGACGCGTTCGCTTACGCCGTCAATTACGAGTGCGAAGGCGGCGGCGCGGTTGACGTCGTTTTCAACAGCGGCAATGGCAGCGATGTTCTGGCGCGGCTTGATGGCGGCGCTGCTGAAACGCTTCCCGGCAACCCCGACAGCCAGACCGGCATGGAATACAAGAACGCAACCACCACACTCCAGACGGATGGGTCTTCAGTGACCTGGAAGTCGGGCGCAACCACGAAGACCTGCATGATCAAGACACGCGAACTGCCTGCCCCGACCGTTGCCGGCGTTGTCCGCACCCTGACGGCCACGGATGCCGGCGCCAGCGTGGACGTGAAAGTCGGCGACAAGATTTCGGTCGCCCTGGTTGGCGTGCCGACAGCTGGCTATGTCTGGGGCGCGGCATCACCGCCGGCCTTCATCAAGGCGACGGACGGCCCGGGCGGCGCAACATCGACCGCGCAGTTCACGCCGGGTTTTGCCGGCGGCAGCCATTGGGAAGTTGTGGTGATTGAAGCGATCGCAGCCGGCGAAGGTGAAATTACGCTGGCCCAGCGTCGCCCGTGGGAAACCACTGCGGAGCCGGACGCCAACACGTTCAAGTTCAAGCTGAAGGCGAGCTGACCGCATCGATCGCGCCGGCATCCGCCCGCGCGATCAGCAGGTCTTCGGACAGACGCAGGCTGACAAGCTTGCGTCTGGTGTCGAGGTCCGCCCGGAAGGAAGCAACGCGAGCCTGCCCGCCTGCATCCAGATCGATGTTAAGCCACCGCGTGCGGCCCTGCGCATCGCATTCAATTTCGGAAATTTCGCCCACCCGAAGGCCCGTCAGGTCCATCACCTGATAACCTGCGATTCCGGAAACCTTCAGCGCCGACATGCGAACAGGTTCTTCCGAGACGCCTGCCGCCATTCCGCCGGTCGCAAGGATAGCGCCCGAAACCAGCGCGCCCCACGCCATATGTGACCGATTGAATGTCATGGCTCGCGAACTCCAGTATCGCGCTAACCCAGTGATCGCGTCAGAAACGGAGAGGTTTGTCCGGGGTTCCTTTCGGCGCGCATCTGGCCGTAGATTTCGCATGCTTCCAGGAGGATCGATGTCGCGGCGCCACAGCCGGACCACGTGGATCGCTTTTGCGCTCGCTGTTTCGGCATGCGAACCACGCGCGGAGCGTCCTGCCAAGGCGGATATCCTTGCTGCACGGCAAGCCGCCCTGTCTTTCGATCAGCGCATGAAACGCGAGATCATCGACCGGATCATGCGCGAGGAAGACCCGGTCGCAGTTTATCTGGCCTATGCCGACCACGTTCCCGGATGGGGCAAGGAAATCAGCGACGCTGCCCTCCCGGATTTCAGCCGCACGGCGCTGGGAACCCGGAACCCCGCCAACGCACCCGACGACTGGGAACGCCGGCAGATGGAGCTGTTCAACTTCATGGCCGACAGCGGCCAAGACCCGGAGGCATTCGAGGCGGCGGAAATCGTGCAGGAAGGCCCGGAAAAAGTATTCCGCTGGCTGAGGCCCGTGGTTATGAGCGAGGCGTGCCTCGCCTGTCACGGCGAGGAGCTAGACAGCAGGATCAAGCTGCTACTCGGCCAGGAATACCCGCTCGACGAGGCATCGGGGTATTCGGAAGGCCAGCTGGGCGGCGCCTATTCCGTTCGCAGGGTGCTGGAGGTCGATGGTAAACCGCCACCGCCTTACGTCCCGCAACCCCTGCCCCCGCGGCTTGCCGCAGACGCCCGCCAACCGGGCGATGCCCCGTTGGTGCAACCGGCGCCGTAGATCAGGACACGCTCCGTCCGAGCGCGGCCAGCGCCTGCCCCGCTGCAATGACGCCGGTGTCGTCAGCGCCGTGGGCAGTCGAGAAGCTCTCCGGTGAACAGGCCTCGCCCGCAAAGAAGATCCGGTTGTCGACAGGCGCCGCCAGTGCAGCGCGGTCAGCGTGGTGACCCGGAATGGCGTAGGAGTAGGAGCCTCGCGCGAACTCATCCTTGCGCCATTGCGACAGGCGAACGGGCTTGATGCGCGATGAAAAGCTGGAGCCCAGCAAGCCGTTGAGTTCGGACTCCGCGAAATCGACAAAGGCGCGGCGGCCCTCGCCTTCCAGATCATCCGCAAGCCTTCCGCCGAAATACGCCTCGATCATGGGCCGGCCGAATGGCCGCATGTGATACGCGGCTGTGCCAACCTCTCGCGCATGACCGAAGACGCGACTGTCCGCTTCGAACTCCTCCGCGCCTTCCAGCGACAAGTAGAGCTTGTTAGCAAGGCCGAGCGGCAGCGATGACGCCGCCTCTACCTTCGCCGGCAAGGCTGGAACGAAGCGAAGCCTCTCCTCCGCCAGCAGCGCGCTGGACACGGTGACGATCACCCTGCGCGCAGTGATAATGCCACTTGCTGTATGCACTGCGATCAACTCGCCGGAATGGTCGATGTACGAGACCGGACAATAGGCCATTACTCTCAGACCAGCGCCGGCCGATGCGATGACTGCGCCATACCCATCGGTCACGCGCCAGTTCACTTCGGTGTCCCGATACCGTGCGAAATCATGGATCGATACACGGTCGAGTTCGGCGCCGTTGATGTAGGTGCTGACCGCGTTGATCAGGGTGTTCCACCGGCCACCCGGCTTCAGCAACGAGGAAGCGGCGCGATCCGGCTCATCCCTTGCGGCGTGAAGCCGGTCGTAGAAATCTACTATGGCCCGGCCGAACTGCTCCTGCTCATCGAGCGGCAGGTCGATGGTCGTCGAAGGACGCGTCCATGGTGGCGGCGTCCGGTCAATTGTCCGCCCCTGAGCGGCGGCAATGTCTGTCCACGGGTTTTCATCGGCGGAGTGCAACCAGCCGCACCCCATGTCGATATGGCTGCCATCTTCGATGGTCCACGCCCGGCCACCCAGGCGCGAGCGCGCCTCGACGATCAGATAGTCGACACCGGCCGCCGCGAGACGAAGCCCTGCGCCGATCCCCGCCGCGCCACCGCCGATAACGAGAACATCAACTGTGCTGGTCATGCCGGGGAAGTTAGGCCTTCGCGCCCTTCTTGCCAGCGCCATAGACCGGCGTGGCCGTCGCCGACGCCTCGTCCAGCGGCCAGCGCGCGCGCGCGGGAGTGTCGAGCGGATCGGTGAAGCCGCGCGCAAGACGTTCCGCGCCCGCAAGCGCGATCATTGCGCCATTGTCCGTGCACCAACGCAGCGGCGGCGCAAAGAAACTGAACCCCGCGCGATGCGCCTGGGCTTCCAACCGCGCACGCAGCGTCTTGTTCGCAGCGACACCGCCAGCGACGACGAATGTGCGCCGGTCGGTCAGCTCCGCGACCATGTCCATCGCACGCGCCGACTTGCGGGCGAGAATGTCGGCCACGGCCGCCTGGAAGCTGGCGCAGATGTCAGCGCGGCGTTGCAGCGTCAGGGGCTGCTCTTCAGCGGCGCGGCGTACCGCCGTCTTCAAGCCTGAAAAGCTCATGTCGAGGCCCGGCCGGTCGAGCAGCGGCCGTGGCAGGTCCACCGCCTCCGGGTCGCCCTGCAGCGCCTCATGCTCGACGGAGGGGCCGCCGGCGCCCCGTAGGCCAAGCAGCTTGGCCGTCTTGTCGAACGCTTCGCCAGCGGCGTCGTCGATCGTCGAGCCCAGGCGCCGGTACTTGCCGACGCCCTCCACGAACACGAACTGGCAATGCCCGCCCGACACGAGCAGCAGCAGGTAGGGAAACGGCACATCTTCCGCGAGGCGCGGGCTGAGGGCGTGCCCTTCCAGATGGTTCACGGCGATCAGCGGCAGGCCGCGCGCCAGCGAAATCGCCTTGGCCGTGGACAGCCCGGTCATCACCCCGCCGATCAGTCCTGGCCCGGCCGTGGCCGCGATGCCCGACAGACCTTCCCAGCCGATGCCGGCATCCTTCATCGCCAGCTTCACAAGCGAATCCAGCCGCTCCACATGCGCGCGAGCGGCGATTTCAGGCACCACGCCGCCATAGAGGGCGTGCTCTTCCGTCTGGCTGGCGACGTGTTCGGACAGAACTTCAGCCCGGCCATCCGTGAGGCGCACGACCGCAGCCGCGGTTTCGTCGCAGCTGGTCTCGATACCCAGGACGGTGACTGTGCCTTGCATCATTGCGGCGGCGCTTGTACGCCGCGAACCAGAGTTACGCAAAGAGACGCATGTCAGAAGCGAAAACAGTCCGTATCGGCACGCGCGGCTCCCCCCTCGCCCTCGCGCAGGCCCACTATTTTGCAGACCGCATCAAGACTGCGGCTGGCGGCGGGATCGAGACCTCGATCCACACATTCACGACCACGGGCGACAAGATACTCGACAAGCCGCTGCAGGATGCCGGCGGCAAGGGCCTGTTCACCAAGGAGCTCGATCGCGCGCAGGAGCTGGGCGAGATCGACGTCGCTGTTCATTCCCTGAAGGACGTCACGGTCACGCTGGCCGAACATCTGACGCTGGCCGCCTTCATGCCGCGCGAAGACCCGCGCGATTGCCTGATCGGCCCCGCTGCATCGATCGCTGAACTTCCGCAGGGCGCTGTTGTCGGTACGTCGAGCCTGCGCCGGAAATCGCAGCTGCTCGCCTGCCGGCCCGACCTCAAGGCCGTGACCTTCCGGGGCAATGTGCAGACCCGCCTGCGCAAGCTGGCCGAAGGGGAAGCGCAGGCGACAATCCTCGCCGCCGCCGGGCTTCGCCGGCTTGGCATGATCGACAAGGCTGCCGGCATTCTATCGATCGACGAGATGCTACCGGCCGGCGGCCAGGGAATCATCGGCGTGACGCTGCATGTCGATGCGCCGCAATGGCTGAAAGACGCCGTGGCGAAGACGGACGACATGAATGCACGTCTCGCAGCGATCGCCGAGCGCGCCTTCCTGCGCAAGCTTGATGGATCATGCCGCACGCCGATCGCGGCGCATTTCCGCCTGACCGAAGACGGCGCCGAAATGGCGGGTGAAGTCCTGACGGACGAAGGCGACCAGCGCTGGCGCGCGGAAGGTTTCATCGAAGGCCAGCCGACGGAGTTCGACGCCGAAGTGCTCGGCAACGCACTGGCCGAGGATGTCGCCGCCGAACGCGCTTATGATCTGGGCGAAGCGCCAGCCTATGGCCCCGAGGACGAAGTGTGAGCGCGCCGCGCGTTCTCGTCACCCGCAGCGAGCCGGGCGCATCCGAAACCGCCGAACGTCTCGCCGCCCTCGGCTACACCCCCATCATCGAACCCGTCTTCGCCATCGAACCGATCGCCGCGGCAATCCCGGATTTCGACGTGCTCGCCTTCACCAGCGCCAACGGCGCGCGGGAGTTCGTGAAACTGTCACCCCGTCGCGACGCGCCCGTTTTCTGCGTTGGCGCCCGTACGGCGGCTGCGGCGCGAGAAGCCGGCTTCACACAGGTGATATCGGCAGACGCGGATGTCGAAGCGCTGGGCGTGCTGATCAGCGACAAGGCGCCAAAAGGCAGTCGCGTGCTTCACGCAGGAAACGAGGAAGCGCGGGGCGATTTGACCGGGCGACTGCGCAGCGCGGGCTATTCGGCCGAGTTCGTCGCCATTTTCCGGGCCATCCAGGCTCCTGCTCCCGGTCCGGTCCTGTCGGATCATCTTGCTGGAAAGACCGGCTTTGAAGCCGTTCTGGTTCATTCGCCCCGCGCCGCCGCCATTCTGGCGGGCTTTGCCGCCCGATCAGCCGCCACATTTGACGTCGCTGCGATCTCTGCCGCCGCCGTGGCGCCGCTGGCTTCTCTCGCTGGCCGGACCGAGATCGCGGCCCGCCCCGACGAACAATCGCTTCTTTCCGCCCTCGCCCGGCTTGTTTCCGGTTGAGAAAAAGCCCGGCGCTCGCCTATGCTCTCATCGGGGAACGGGCATGCGAACGCCATGAGGATGGTGGTCGATGACGAAGCGACCTGTCCGGAACGAACCTGAACCAATCGATGCCGAGTTTGAACCGGCAAACGGCCCCGATCCCGGCGGGCCGAAACGCATCGGCGCGCGCCCATTCCGCAGCCGCTCCGCTACGCTGCAGGAAATGCTGATCGCCAGCATTCTCGCCTCCGTTCTCGGCGCGGTAGTCGCCATCATCGTCAGCAACGCCAGCTCAGGCGCGCCAACCGGCACGCTCGCGCGCGAAATCGACAATCTTGTGCGCGGGCAGACGGAGCTGGCGGTTCGCGCGGATCGCGCCGCAGCGGATGTGGTCTCGCTCCGCTCCCGGCTGGACGCGCAGGGCGAACGCCTCGACCAGCAGAACGCGGCCGAAGCGCTGCTGCGCAATGATCTGGTCGCGCTGACGGCCCAGCTTTCCGCCATCAGCGGCGCAGGCGATGGCGCAGCTCCGGCTGATTCAGTCGCGGCAAAGTCCCCGCTCGGCATCCTGCTCGGCCGCATCAACCGGCTCGAGGGCATTGTCGTCGATGACAAGACGGCGCCCGGAACCACGCGTGAGGTCCAGCGCGCCATTGCGGATCTTTCGGGTCAGGTCGCTGCGCTCGACCTTGCCAACAACACGCTCGTTACAGCGTTCGACCGCCGCGAAGCGGCGCTGGCGGCGCTTGAGGCCGGCATGCGAACGATGGCGGAAGACCTCACCGCTATGCGCGGAGGCAAGCCATCACCCGCCAGACAGGCAGCAAGTGTCGCGCAGGTTGCCGCCGCCCCGCCCCCGATCCTCGCCGCGACGGCGCGCTCCCAGGCGATCCGCGCCCTGTCAGCGCTTGAAGCGGCAGCACGTGGCAGCCGGCCGTTTGCCCGCGAGCATCAGGCGCTCGCGGCCCTGCTGCCTGACGAGACGGATCTGGTGAACATGGCGGACTCGGCGCGAACAGGCGTGCCGACGCTGCCGCAACTACGGTCCGATTTCGCGGCGTCAGCGGATCGCGCCACCCGGATCGCCACAGACGAGAGCGATGATGGCTGGAACTGGCTGCGAACCGCATTCATCGGCGTGGTCGAATTCGAACCGAGCCCCGCTGTCGCCACCAATCGCGACATCATCCGCAATGCACGCCGGCAGCTTGATCTTGGCGATGTGCGCGGCGCGGTTGAAGCGGTGACAGGCATATCGGGCAACGCAGGCGCGGCCTTTGCTGCATGGCAAACGCAAGCAGAAAAGCGCGCCCTGCTGGACCAGAGCCTGCGCGGTCTCAACGTTCGCCTGCTTGAAACCGCCGTCGCGAGCGGCAGCGCTGGTTAGACCACGCGCGCGAAATCACGGTTACATACGGTGATGTCATCACGTTGCCGGTTATGTGTCCGGCCTCGCGCTTGCCGCCCATGATCTGCCTGTCTAGCTCGACGGTAAGCCCGGACGGGGCAGCAGACATCCTGGGAGGACCATTTGAAAAGCCACACCGCGCTCGCCGCGATCTGCACCATCGCATTGCTCTCCACCGCATCGGTTACCACGGCCGCTTTTGCGCAAACGCCCGGCACCACGGCGCAGGCCGACGCCGGCCTCAAGACCGCAGTCGCCAACAAGGACCGGGCTGAAGCACACAAGGTTCGCGATGCACATCGCCATCCGGCCGAGACGCTCGCCTTCTTCGGCATCAAGCCGAACATGACGGTGATCGAGATTGCACCGGGCTCGGGCTATTACGCAGAGATCCTGTCGCCCTACCTGAAATCCGGCGGCGGCAGATACATCGCGACCGGCAGCGCCATGGCCAGCCTCTCCGACCAGGCCAAGTGGGGCGTGCAAAGCTACGTTCCATTCAACGCGACTTCCGGCCCGCTTGCGCCCGCGGGCTCGGCCGACATGGTCGTGACGTTCCGCAACATCCACAACTGGATGTGGCAGGCCAACATGCTGGACAAGGCCATGGCTGATTTCGCCGCCGCACTGAAGCCGGGCGGCGTCCTCGGCGTCGAGGAACACCGCGCCGATCCGCGTTCCGAAAAGGTCGAGGGAACCCGCTCGGCAACGGATGGCTATGTTTCCAAGGCGTCGATCGTCGCAGCTGCGCAGAGGGCCGGGCTGGTGCTGGAAGCAGAATCCGAGATCAACGCAAACCCGAAGGACAGCAAGGACCACCCGTTCGGCGTCTGGACCCTGCCGCCCAACTCCTGGACCTCGCCCCGCAACCAGGGCGAGACCCCGGCGGGCTTCGATGCAGCCAAATACAAGGCGATGGGCGAAAGCGACCGCCACACCCTGCGTTTCCGCAAACCGGCCTGATCCCGTCCGACCACTTTGACCGGAAACGACAAAAATCGGCCGCAGCCCCCGCGCTGCGGCCGAACTTGCTTTCTTTACCCCTCCCGGGTTATAGCCCCCGCCTCTGGTGGAAACGCCGGGCGCTGCCTTAGCTCAGCTGGTAGAGCACCGCATTCGTAATTAGCGGGTCACCGCGAAATTCACGAGGTCGCTCAATGAGTTGGACGAAGGGCGCTTGAACTAGTAGTGGATTAGTAGGGTCTTCGCTGCCTTAGCTCAGCTGGTAGAGCACCGCATTCGTAATGCGGGGGTCAGGTGTTCAAGTCACCTAGGCAGCACCATCTTTTCAAACACTTAGCTCAACGCTTACACGTCGCGATATGCACCCGGAAGCACATCGGAAGCACCGCGAGCCAAAATCACTCACAGCAAAGGCGAACGACGCGCCGTGTTGGACGGCGTGACAGGGCGTTTCCGAAAATCGATTGAAGGGTCTTAGGTGCCCATCGCGGCGGATGCCGCATCCTGCGAAGTGGACTGCCGGCGGCGATCGGCAGCGAAGGCTTCGAGGTCAGCCGGGTCGTAACGAATGGCGCGGTCTGTCGCTCGGATGAAGCGTGGACCGCGACCCAGGCATCTCATCTTGTCGAGCGTCGACTTCGACAGTCCAAGGCGCAAAGCCGCTTCGCGAACATCGAGTAGGCGCCGTGGTTCGGCCATCGACGCGACAACGGCGTTCAGGATTTTCTGCGGCCGACCCCGACCACGCGACGCGCCGAGGATGTAGTTGAGAAGGGGATCGACCTCATCCTTCGCCGGTTGCTCGCTCGGTTGCGTAGAAGCTGGCAAGCGCATTGGTTCGGGGACAGCCGCGGGTCGCGCTTCGACCATGACGGGGGACGGTCGAGAAAACAGATCTAGCTGCGTCGAACCCCGTAGCTTAGCTGCAGCCTTCGCTCGTTTGCCCTTCATCACGCACTCCACGCCGCTTCAATTGGGCGGACCGTGGAAAGAACTCAACTGCTTGAAACCGGGGCGCGTGTTTGCGGTGGATGCACCGTGGAAAATTCTAGTTTGGCGCGAAGGCACAGCCT
>Ga0116177_10000026_pt1 | contig 95978 bp, 95 predicted proteins | sample AD_STIC10_MetaG_FD_89750 | JGI IMG/M metagenome (GOLD analysis project Ga0116177, IMG submission 89750) | Active sludge microbial communities of municipal wastewater-treating anaerobic digesters from USA - AD_STIC10_MetaG | ecosystem: Engineered > Bioreactor > Anaerobic > Digestate | place: USA... | reverse complement strand
GGAGTAAAAACAGACGAAGGCAAAGAAATAAGTAAGATGAATGCCCTAAAACACGGACTATTAAGTAGTAAAGTGTTATTAGATGATGAAGAAGAAAATGAACTCACAGAGTTAGAAGATAATATTAAAAATCAACTTCTCCCAATTGGGGAATTTGAATTATTCTTGACGGATAGAATAATTTCTAACATTTGGAGACTGGGAAGGGTCTTAAAAATAGAAAGTGCCGCTATGATGCTCGAAAAAAACTCAAAAGAAATTATATTTGAAGATGTAGATATAAAAATAAAAAGAACGCGAGATATGTTAAATAGTGATTTATTAGACAGGGTTTTGAGATATGAAACAAGTATAGAAAGGGGTATTTATAAGTCATTACACGAACTACAAAGAATACAGGCAATAAGAGCTGGAAAACAGGTATCTATGCCCATAGCAATAGATATTGACCTTAATAAAAAAGAAGAATAAATACAAATGGGTTCGTTTGGTAATTTGAAAAATATACACTATAATATTAAGTATAATTAAAATAAATTATACTTATATGCCTTATACAAAACTATCAAATGAACAAATAGAAAAGCAATATGATTTAATATCAAACTATCACGATAAATACCTAAAACAATTCAATGTTAAATTACCAAAATTGAAAGATGCTAATGGAAAATATACAAATAATGCGTTAGTGCTCGTCTATTTATCATTAGATTATCCGAAAACAAAAATAGTATCAAAAACAGAAATAACTCAATTTATCAGAGAATACTATCCGGATGTTAATGATGTGCAACAGCCTCGGCATTTGGGGGCACAAGATGGTTGGTGGATTGTAGCGGGTGGTAGAGACAACATCGTTTTAGAAGTTCCAAAAGGTTCATATCAACTATATTCCCTACAAGAACCCTATCCTGACTTCAAAAAGGGTCATCGCATATCTGAAACAGATGATTGGGATGAAATAAAGGCTAAATATGGTTTTAGATGTGCAACTTGTGGTTCACAAGAAAACAAACCACATCTGCACTGGTCTGGAACAAAAACGAAACTACAAAAATCTCATATGGACCCAAATAAACCATTAGTTGCTGGTAATATAATATCTCAATGCCAAAAATGTAATAGAGCTGATAGAAATAGATGGGTTTATGATGAAAAAGGTAGGGTTATTAAATTAGCTGATGCAAAATTTGTCAAAAATTTTGATAAAGAAGTAAGGTATAAAATATACAAAATACTTCATAAAGAATTTGGGAATAAAAAAATAAATGAATAATAAATATATAAACAATTTAATCTTGGGTGATGCCCTTCAAATATTGGAAAAACTTGAAGAAAATTCAATAGACCTCGTTTTAACTGACCCACCATATTTTTTAGATAAATTAGATAATAACTGGGACCATAAAAATGTCAGTGCAAAGAAAAATCAACAAGTAATAAAATCTTTGCCCGCTGGAATGAAATTTGATAAAAATCAAGGAATAGAATTTTATAATTGGTATATAAAAATATCCCAAGCCCTAATCAAGGTATTAAAACCGGGTGGATATTTCTTTTCATTTTCAAGCCCAAGACTTTATCATAGAATGGCAAGCGCAATTGATGATGCTGGCTTCTTAATTAAAGATTGTTTTCTATGGTTATACACACAAAATCAAGCAAAGGCTATGAGCCTAAATCACTTCATAGACAAAATGGATGTTAGTGAAAAGAAAAAGAAGGAAATAAAAAAACAATTAGATGGGTGGAAAACTCCACAAATAAAATCTTGTTTTGAACCAATCATTATGGCTCAAAAGCAATCAAATGGAACACTATTAAACAATATGCTAACCTATGAAGTTGGTTTAGTAAATACAAAAGTTAAAATTGGTGAGAATATGTTTCCAGCAAATGTTTTGACCATTGATAATATGAATGAATATTTAGATAAATATTTCTTAATATCCAAGCCAAACAAAAAAGAAAAGGGAGATTATAATAATCACAAAACTGTTAAGCCCTTGGAATTATGTGAACACATAATAAAATTAACAGCATTTTCTAAAAATGCAGTTGTATTAGACCCATTTTTGGGTAGTGGCACAACAGCAGTTGCGGCAAAAAAATTAGGAGTAAATTATATAGGTATTGATACCAATTATGAATATATAGAAATCGCAAAAAAAAGACTTGCAGAAATAAGACCTACATATCGTAATGAAAGAGATAAATTTACAAAAAGCCAAATAAAACAGCCCAAACTTATATAGCTTAAATATGATTTTATATGCAATGGTGCTATAATTTATTTATAAGACTTGACTAATATTATTTTTTAGAATAAGATTTATAATCTCAAAAATTTAATTCTATGAATTTAACAAAAACACAACAGTTTTTAACTTATATCATAAAAAATAGACCAAGAGCATCTATAACTATTTTAATGAAATTGTCATATTTAATAGATTTAGTTTCTGTGCACAAAAACAAAAATCAAATTACGGATTTCAGCTATATTCGTTATTATTATGGACCATATGATACACGAATAAATACCGAACTACAAACATTGATTGGTGAAGGAATTATATCTTTTGAAAATGCCTATGTGTTAGCTGATGCAGAATACACTGTTTATTCTTTTAATAAAGACTTTGAGGATTTTGAATTTAATGAACTATCCCAAGAAGAAAAAACTATTATAGATAAAATTATATCTGATTTAGGTGGATATGGCGCAAAAACTCTAACAGAAATAGCTTATAAAACCAGACCTATGAAAAAATTGGGTGCTACAATTGGTGGCACAGAAAATCTAAACGAAAAAGTTGTTTTAAGTCAATAAACCTATGCCCCATCTATTTGCTTCGCTTTTACCAGACAGCATACTCTTAAAAACAATTCAGAAACAAAACGCCTATTTCCATAAAAATTCAAAAGAACAGACAACGGGTGTAATAAAATCAAAATATAAACTCGCTGGGAACATTTTACAGGATTTCAGAGTTTATATTTTTTTTATATTAACATCTCATAGCTCTTCTTGTGATAAACGAACCACCTTAAAAATTAAGAAGTGTGATTGGGAGAATAGAAAACAAAAACATTTGGGTGGCGTTGGCTATTTAGATGTAAAAAAGGTGGAGACATTGGATGAAAAAGAAATAATTACAAAACTTAAAGCAAATGAGTTTTATTGTGTTGCGAGATTATCTGATGATAAATTTATACAATTGAATGATTTGTGTAAAAAAGCGAGATGTCAAACATCTACTCCTGATAAAAATAGGTCTATATTGCAAATAGCCGTTTCAGATAAGATAGAAGAATTAGACAGACTTGAAGTTGCTAAATTTATAGACACCTATAATATTTAAGTATCCAAAATAAACCACACTTGACTGTATGGTTTTTTTACGTTAATATTAAATTATACCTATGTGTATAATTTAATATTATGACAAAACAACAAAAAAAATTTATCTTATTTATAGGGGGTGCTATTGATAGTATTTACTCTCTTGGACCAGATAATATAAAAAAACTATTTGAATATTTCAATAGAAAAAGATTTAGGGTCGCTGATACAAATCTAACCTATCGACAAATAAACTCATTGGACAATAACAATGTATTAAAAAATGATAGAGAAAATGAAAGAGATTGGCATAAATTTAGCCTTAAAGAACTTATATTCTTCTCCGTCATAAAAGAATTGAGAACCTATGGACTTTTAGACAAACAGTTGATTAAATTGAGAAAAGCTTTTTTTGATAAGGACCTGTCTATATCTTCAAATTTTGCCTTAATAGCAATTCTTGGAAAAGTAAAAATAATTTTAATGTTAGACAACCAAATGAATGTATATTTTTTTGATATTCCGATGTTCCAAGCATTAGGAAGAAAATATAAATCATATATAAACATAAATTTGAATGAGGTGGTTGGGGATGTATTTGAAAAAATAGGAAAAGACAGAATAGAATATAAAGATGAACTTAATTTAGTAAGTTCCGAAACAAGCGATGAAGAAAACAAAATTTTAGAAATAATAAGGAATAAGGATTATAAAGTAATAACAATTACAAAAAAGGGTGGGGAAAAATATATTGTCCGTGGCAAAACAATACAAAAAATTAGCTTGGAAGAACTGGCTAAAATGATGGAAGGCAAAAAATATGTAGATGTAAATATGAAGCAAAGAGAAGGAGATATACAAACTGTAAACATAGAAGATATATTTAAGATTTAGATTTATTATTGAGCAAAAAAATTGCAGATAATAAATCTTTCAAATAACAAGTATTTTTAGTATCAAGAGGCACTTGGTCTAAAAAGATAATTTTTATCTTTTAACCATATGCTTGATAATGAGATACTAAAATTCAAATTAAAAAATAGGCTCAATAAGTTAAAATTAACTGATGAACAAAAAAATCAATTGATTGCAGAAATTAACTTATTATCAAATGTCTTAATAGATACTTATTTAGAAAATAAAAACTATGGGACAAACAACAATTAAAAGGGCGATAATTTATTGCAGAGTTTCAACAAAAGAACAGGTTGAAGACGGTAATAGTTTAATCACGCAAGAAAAAATTTGCCGTGATTGGGCAATCAAAAACAATTTTGAAATTGTCTGCGTTTTTATTGAAGAAGGAGAAAGTGCTAAAAATGCTTCACGACCAGAATTACAAAAAATGCTTAAATTTTGTGCTCAAAGCCACAAAGAAATAGATGCCTTAATAATTTACAAGATTGATAGGTTATCAAGAAATACAGACGACTATTCACAACTTCGAATATTTTTCTCCAAACTCAAAATTCAAATAATTTCTACAAGTGAAAGATTTGATAATAATCCAGTGGGAAAATTTGTAGAGAATATGCTTGCAAATGTAGCTCAATTTGACAATGATGTTAGGTCTGAAAGATGCAAAAATGGTATGATTGACGCAACAAAAAGCGGAAGATATGTATTCCCGGCTCCTTTTGGTTATAAAAACGATTTATATAATGGTGAGAAAAATATAGTTGTGGTTGAAAAAGAAGCACAGATTATAAAAAGAATTTTTGAACTTTTATATTCAAACCTATACTCACAAGAAGAAGTCAGAAGGCTTATAACTATTGAAAACCCTAATATAAAAATTAGCAAACAAAGTTTTCATAGATGGATTAGGACTAAAACATATAAAGGAATAATAGATGCCTTTGATTTGGGAGAAATAAAAGGAACCTTTGAACCAATAGTTGAAACTATAATATTCGATAATGTTCAAAGAATATTGGACAGAAAAGATAAAAGAAAAATCGGCTACAACATTAACAATCCAGACTTCCCACTTCGTAATCTAATAAAAAACGAATTGGGGCAACCATTAGATGGGAGTTGGTCAAGAGGAAATGCAAAACAAAAATTTGCTTATTATAGATTTAGAAACACAAAAGGGTTTAACGTAAAAAAGGAAGTGCTTGAAGAAAAATTTGATAAATATTTGAAAGGTTTTGAATTTAATAAGAATTTTACTGATTTATTAAAAGACAGTATAGTATTAAATTGGAAACATAGAAATCAATCAAATAACAATTTAAGAGAGCAGATTAAAAAAGAGATTATAGAATTGAAAAACAAACAAGAAAAAATAATTGATAAAAATTGTAGTGGAGTAATAAAAGATGATTTAGCCAAAGAACAGTTAAATAAAATCCAAGAGGAGATAGTTCGCTTAACTGTTAAATTAAAAGACTATGAAGATGTTGACGATGTTGGCGGAGTTTTGGACTATGGTCTAAATTTTCTACAAAACCTGTCCACAGAGATTGGAAAACTCGATATAAACATAAGAAAAAATCTACAATGGTTCTTATTCCCTGATGGAATTACTTTTGATGGTGAAAAATTTAGAACCCATAGAACAGCCAGTATTTTACTAAACAAAAAAGACTTTTCACGAGGAAAAGTCTCTTATGGTGGACTTGGTGGGATTCGAACCCACGACCCTCTGCTTGCAAAGCAGATGCTCTAACCAACTGAGCCACAAGCCCTAAATATTTACTATTTTCAATTTACAATTTGGTGCACGGAAGAGGACTCGAACCTCCAAGCCACAAGGGCATATGCACCTCAAGCATACGCGTATGCCAATTCCGCCATCCGTGCATATTTACAAAGTTCGATTAAAAATATTATAAACTGACTTTTTTAAGTTTCTTTTTATAAGATCTCAAATAATACAACTTTGATTTATTTGATTTAATTCTTGATTTAATTTCTATTTTATCAATAACTGGAGAATGTATTGGATAAATTTTTTCTACACCAATTCCGCCTGATTCTTTTCTTACTGTAATTGTTGCCCCTTTTTCATTACCATGTTTATGTGCAATAACAATACCCTCGAAAATCTGAATTCTTTCTTTCTCTTCTCCTTTTGAATTTTTCTCTTTAATTCTTTCATGAACCCTGACTATCATTCCTGGCTCAATATTTACTTTTTTTTCTTCGGTCATATAATAATCTATTTTAATTATAAGTATATAAATACTAAACAAATTAAATAAAAATGTCAAGATGTTCTATATATCAAACTTATGTGATTTTTTAGCGATTTCTAAATCATTACAACTATTTATACCCATTAATTCTATACTATCATTAACCCTTAATGTTTTTATATCAATCCCCTGATTATTAGCCAAAAACACCAAATCCGTTAAATAATACTCACTCTGAGCGTTATTATTTTTTATATTGTCTAAATTATTCCACAACCAAAAATCTTTTACACAATAAATTGCCGGATTAACCTCTGTAATATTTTTTTCATATTCAGAAGAATCCTTAAATTCAACAATTTTTGTAACATTGTTGCTTTTATCTCTTATAATTCTTCCAAATTTCCAATAAAGAATATTTTCATTTTCAAAATTTTCTATTTTAAGAGTTATCATACTAAAAATAGAGTTATCTTCTAAATGTAAATCCACTAAAGATCTTAGGGTTTTTTCTGTTATAAAAGGAGTATCACCATATAAAATTAAAATATTTTCATATTTTCCCTTTAATTTTTCTTTGCATTGAATCACGGCGTGTCCCGTTCCCAACTGTTCCCTTTGCCAAATAAAATTATATTCGCTGCCAAGTTTATTTATTACGTCTTCACCTTTATACCCAACAACAATATAAATATCAAATTTGTCAAAAAATTTTTCAACACCTCTTAAAAGTTTTTCTATTAAAGAAACTCCGTTAATCTCTGTTAAAACTTTTGGAATTTCCTGATTCATTCTTGTGCCTCTTCCTCCAGCTAAAATTATAAGTCCAATTTTTTTCATAATTAAAAACTATCTATTAGATAAATCAAAATAATCAAAACATATTAAGCATCAATTTTTATATCATCAACCAGCGTTGCCTTAGCAACATCTTCGTCTATTAAGCCCGATTCATACAAATCTTTTATAGATTGTTTCATTGTTATCATTCCTTTATCAGCGCTTGTTTGCATAACTGTTTTTATTTGAGGAACCTTATTTTCTCTTATTATATTAGATACAGCTGGTGTATTAATTAATATTTCTCTAGCAGCAACCATTCCCCCATCTCTTCTTGGTAATAATTTTTGGGCCACTATAGAATTTAAAACCATTGAAAACTGAAGTCTAATTTGTTCTTGTTGATGTGCCGGAAAAACATCTACAATTCTATCCATGACTTGTGATGCGTTTGGTGTGTGTAGAGTTGCTAAAACCAAATGTCCTGTTTCAGCAAGAGTAAGTGTTAAAGCAATACTTTCTAAATCTCTCATTTCGCCAACCATAATAATATCTGGGTCTTGTCTTAAAACATGTTTAAGTCCGGCTGCAAATGTTAACATATCAGAACCAAGTTCTCTTTGTGTAATTATTGCCTTTGCTTTTGGAAATAAATATTCTATTGGATCTTCCAGTGTAATTATTGAAACGTCTTTTGTTTCATTGATATTATTTATCATGGAAGCAAGTGTTGTTGATTTTCCACAACCAGTAGGACCAGTTACAAGCACTAAACCCTCTTCTTGTTCTATAATTCCTTTTACAACCTCTGGCAAACCGAGATCATCCATTGTCGGAATTTCTTTATTTATAATTCTTGCAACAAGCGCAACGTTGTCTCTTTCCCAACAAATATTTATTCTAAATCTTCCAACGCTACTTATATCATAAGAAAAATCCAATTCCCTTTCCTCGTAAAACTTTTTCTTTTGGTTGGTTGTTAAAACAGCTTCTATCATTTTTTTCATTTCTAGTGCATTAATCTCTTCAAATTCCTCTAATTCACCTATTACCTTACTTATTCTTACACATGGTCTATTGTTTACAACTAAATGAAGATCAGATGCGCCAACCTGAACCGATTTTTTTAATAGTGTATTTAATTCCATAAGTTTGGTTTTTTATTTAAAAAGTTAATAACTACATTTTATCATTTATAAAATGATATAACAATAAATTTATTTTCTAGACCCAATAATTTGTGTTTATTATAGATATTTATTTAAATATTATAATTAATTTTTAAATTTTTAATATTAACAAAAATATAATTATCAACCAGGATTCTCATTATACTTATCAACAATATGTGTATAAACCTGTGGATAAGTTTATTTCAAGCACATAAGTTATCCACAAACTTATCAACAATATGTGTATAAGTTTTGACAATTTTGTCAAAAAATTATTAATCTAATTTTTTATAATAATTTTTTGGCTTAAATAAGCCAATATTGACTATTGCTTTTTTTATTTAAATATGATATACTAATAATATAGTAAATTGAAAAAATAATATTCTATATAATTGTTTTATCAAAATAAAAACAAAAAATATATAAAGTCTATTTCCTCGCCAAAAACAGCGGAGAATAAACAACAAAAAATTTAAACAATTGTATAGAAAGAACAAATGTTCCTCAATAAAAGAATGAAATTGATAATTGCTAAGTTGATTATTTTAACACAAAAATATCATTTTGGCAATAGGTCTAATAATGGGGAATGCTGACTCCCCTAGATAAAAACACTGAAAAGTTAGATCTAAGGGGAGTTTTTGTTTTATTAAAATTCTATCTTTTGTCTATTTTAAGCCAAAATTTAAAAAATGTTCCACGTGGAACATTTCTTGTTTATATCATTAATGTAAATCATAAGAATCGAGTGCGGCATAGCTGGCGTTGAACAATTTATATTTAAACAAAAACCCGGGGATAATTTCCGGGTTTAAAATAATATCAATAATCATAAATTGATTTTGGTAGGGTTTCTTTAACAAAAATGTTAATATAACCCACACCATCAAAACACTTGGTATACTTTTCATTTAGAATATTACCAACTACCTTTCCGCCATCAGAAAGATAAACTTCAACAATCTTCTTATATATAGTGTAAGAAAATAGGGTAAACCCAAAGATTTTAATACTTTTTGGAATTACCATTGCTACAACAAACTCAGTATTTGGAGTATAAAAAAACATCATTACTGAGTAAGTATAAAACACATTGAAAACACGGCCAGGAAATTGTTTTTCAAGGGTGTCAATTATTTGATCTAAATATGGCTTAACAACTGGCTCTGCTTTTTCCCAAGAATCTCTAAGATCTTTTGGTAATGTACTAATAGATTTCATTGTTCCTCCCTCTATATTAATATGTCTTTATAATATCATATGTTAAAGTATGTGTCAATAGAAAAAGAGTTCAAACTTTCTATGAACTCTTTTATTCTATACATTTTTTTTAAATCTCATTGTATTTCTTAATAAATTATTTATTTCAGAAATAATGTAATCAATTGACTTTTGATCTTTTGGAATATTAAAAAATCTAATCAATTGATCCGCTATCCATCTTATTGGGGTACCAGACAAAAAAGCAGAAATTATTGGCAAAATAACTACAACTACAATTTTATTTATTGAAACTCCTATTACAATCAAAGTAATAAAGTATATTCCTATCCAAAATATTATTGAGCATATGCTATTTATAAGCCAATATTTTAATGGCTCTCCTTTTTTGTGGTTAAATCTAAGTAAAACCCGGCCTACCAATTTATAAAAAATCTCTGAGAATAGCAATCTATAGGTTATTGCTAAAATTCTAGAAATCCCAAGATGCACTGGATCAAGCCCAATTACTCCCTCATTAAAAGTTCCAAATATTAACGAGGGAATAAGGTTGGGCAATGTTGTTGCGATATAGGTCTTTAAACCTTGCTTCATTATTTCCTCCTTAATTATATTTATATATTCTTAAAAAGTGCTTAATTAAAATATAAATTCAAATTGTTCCACGTGGAACAATTTAGGTAGCGTGGGCAAGACAAGTGGAACAATTTGAATAAAAACTCATTATAAAATACTATTGGGGCTAAACTATTATTGTAGTTAGCCCCAAATAATCAAAAATTAACAACTCTATTAAGATAAACCCTTTTACGTTTTTTTCCAAGGGTAATATCAATAAAACCCGTCCTTTTCATTCTTATTAAAGTATGTCCAGAAACAGAAATTTTGTCTCTGCCAAACTTCATAAGAATTACTTCCGCACCACCAGTATCTATACGAAATTTATAGTCGTATGGCTCTGATAACACAGCTAAAAACATGAGTATGTCTACTTCGGATGTAGCAGATCTTAAACTAAAAAAATTATTCTTTTCCTCTCCAGGAAGAAGAAGTTTTACTGGCATTGGATCTATAACCAATTTAGGGCATTCAGTCCAATCAGTGACAGGTTCTCCACCAATCAACTGTGGCTTATAGTTATTATTGTACTTGATAAAAAGATCGTAGCTCTTACTTGGTCCGGATGCGGAAATAGAATTTTGTATTCTATTTACTATCCAAGGGGATGGTGGATAATCATGATTTTGTAGAAAGTGTTCATCTCCATGAACTGAAAAATCCAAATTCACTATTATTAACATTTATTCCTCCATAATATATTTTTAATTTTCATAATATAATAATTTATATAACGATTTTTGTCAATAGAAATTTGTATTAACTATCTACTACTTGACAAAATATAAATAATATTTCTTTATATAAAAATAAAAATATCCGCTTGGGATATATAAAATAACCTAAAACTTTTTATTTTATAATTTATAACTTATTATCTTGGTATCCTCGCTAGGAATTGAACCCAGATTTTGTCCTTAGGACGGACCTGTTCTATCCGTTGAACTACGAGGACCAATTGGTGGACTCGAGGGGGCTTGAACCCCTGACCTTTTGCATGCCATGCAAACGCTCTAGCCAACTGAGCTACGAGCCCAAAAATTATTCAATAAAAAAAGTATATCACTAGCACGCATAAAAATTCAATAGATAAAAATTAAAATTTGATTTTTCCAAAATTAAAATCATCAAAAAAATTATTTTCTTTTTTTAATAAAATTTTTTGTAATTCCAACCCTTTAATACCGTAAATAGATAAAAAATCTTTTTCTTTTTTTATATTACAAATAATATTTTTTATACTTTTAAATATTCTACTAAAATTATTTGACATATTTTTTTAATTTAATATATAATGTAGAAAGATATTTTTTGTCATTAAGAAATCTTGTACACTCTACGAGATTCGACAAAAAAATATCATTCAATTTATCTTCTCTCGCTTACCTGATACAAGAAATAAAAAATATTTTTTATATCAGGTCGGCGGGGGAGGATTTTTTTATTTTTTCTTCAATTTATTTTTTATAAAGAAAAAAATTATTAGAATTATTGAGGAAATAAAAATGACAATTCCTAAAAAATCCCCTTTCTTATTTTGTAAATTATCTAAACTTTCTATTGTGCTAGTAGGGGGGGGCGATTCTCTTTCAGACAAAACTTTTTGAATTAAAACATCATTTTTATCTCTTATATAAATTGCTTTTGTTTCTCCGTCGGAAACGACTATTCCTCTTATATATACATTATCTGATTTTTGTAATTTTAAATCTTCTAAATCTTTAAATTTTATTTTTAATTTATTATCTTCATCTCCGATGTAAAAACTTTTTTTATTGATTTTTAAAATTTGTCCCTCTATTGAAACAAAAGAGTTGAGGTTGGAATTCAAAACATCATCTATTTCAAAAATATCTGGATTTTGTAATTCAACAAATTTAATTTTTTCTGCTTCAGAAATACTTACAGTAGATTTGTCTTCATCTTCTTTAATTTCGCCATAAAAATTTAACACATCTCCTTTTTTAAAAACATTATTTGTGGATTTTGATTTTGCTTCTATACAATTTTCGTAATCAACTAAATCATTATTTATATCGTAAAAACAAATATAGAAAATATTTTTTTTAATTTCCCCGGGATCTGAAACAATAATTCCTAAAAAATTAGGAATAAAGCTGTCTAATGTTTCATCGTCAGTTGATATTATTAAATTATTTTCTAAAGTAAAAACATTATCGTCGTCTGGACTTGGATCTGTCCAAAAATAATCATCGTCTAAAAAATTATAGGAATAGGATTTATCTTCTATACTTTTTTCATATTTAACACTTGCAATAATATTTTTATTACAATCATAGAATTTTATTTCTTCATTGGAATTATTTAAAGAAATTTTTGAATCTTCTTTGTATAAAGTAAAAAATGACTTAGCAGAAATTTTATTACTTAGTTTATAAAAATAAGTACTCGTATCATTGAGACTAAAATTTGTTAAATCAATCTCATAATCGTTTGGATTATATAATTCTATAAACTCTCCATCGTCAACTCCTTTTGGATTAGGAAATATTTCGCTAATAATTATTTTTGATTTTGAATCAAAATTACATGAAATAGTTGAACTGGCTGTAGTAGTGGGTGTTTTATAGTCTTTTATTTCTATGTTTTGTATACTTTCTCCTGAAAAATTATCTGAATTTGTGACAACTAATTTTATTAATTTTGTCCCACTTGTATCAAATTTTGTCTGAAATTGTTCTTCTCTACTTTTTAAGTAATTATTTATATACCACTTATATGACAACTCTCCACCACCTGCATTATATGAATTTGCTGCAGAAAAATTTATTTCATTTCCTGTAAAAAAATCTCCGCTTATATCAATAATTGCCTCTGGTCTGTTTATAATTTGCCTCTGATTTTCTGCATTTTTTGTTAAAATATTTGTCCACTCCCAAAAACCATCAAAATAAGCATATGAAAGTCCCTCTTCTGGATTTGAGTAAGAAATTTCAAATATTTTATTATCGTTTTTATCAAACAAATACAAAGAGTCGCTGGAATTATTTAAAGTTATATCAGAGACACTATAATCAATAGTAAAAAAATCTTCTCCTTCTAAATTAAGATTGTCAAAATCACTTAGAGAAAAAACATATTTTTTTCCTGAGGCATCTTTTATGTAAAAATTTTCTAAATTTATAGTGTTATCGCTAATATTTTTTAATTCGATCCATTCGGTATTATCACTTCCTTCTGGATTTGGCAAAAATTCATTTATTATAATTTGATTTCTATAATCTATTTGGTTATTTTCTAAAATACTTATGGATATGTTTTCTGAGTCTTGTAAAAATCCATCTGAAACAATTAGCTCTACATTATATATTCCCGGATTTGTAAAAGAGTAATTAAAAATTTTATCACTTGAGCTTGTGGTGTTTTCTATATTCCAAAAATATGAAAGATTTTCTAAATTATCATCCGTTGAAGAACTCGCATCAAAAAAAATTACATCGCCAATATAAAAAGTTGTTGTGCTTATATTGATAACGGCAATTGGTGCAATATTTTCGGGTGCTGTACTTGAAAAAAGTCCTGGGGTTCCACCAATAATGTATGATTCTTGCCAATCATTGTTTTCAACAAATAAATCAATTTTTTCAAGTGATTTTCCATTGTCATTTGCACCAAGTGTATTTATATAAGATTGTTCTACTAGCAAATTAGATCCTTGTAAAATTTTTATTATACCGCTCGTATTATTCAAACTAAATGATGATTCAAATAGAGCAGGGGAGTAATTTGGATAATTATTTAAAAAATTTTGAGAATTATTTGTTATTATAAAAAAATTTAGAGGTTCTATTTCTGAAACTCCGGAAATCAAATTTATTACATGATTAGATCCATTATTAAATCTGAAATCACTTGTTATGCTAATTGTAGAACTCGTATTATTAAAAACTTCAACCCACTCATTTCCGATGTCAGTTCCCTGTGGATCATACATAATTTCAGAAAATATTAATCCCTCTGCACGTGATGTGTTTATAAAAATCAAGAGTGTAGCAAAAAATATTATAAATATTATAAAATAAAAATTTTGTATTTCGCTTTTCATATTATTATTTTATATGGGGAAATGATCCAGGGTCGCCAAACCAAAAAGACCAAATCCCCATATTTTAATAGCTATTCTTCATCAATATCAATTTCTTCAACACTTTCTTCTTTAATTACTGCTTTATTACTTTCATCTTTTTTCTTTCCACCAAGCATTATAAGTTCATTTGCAACAATTTCTGTTTTATAGTGTTTAATTTTATCTTTGTCTTCCCAATTTCTAGTATTAATTCTTCCTTCTACATATACTTTGTCGCCTTTTTTCACATATTTTTCAACAATCTGGGCTAATTTTCCCCAAAAAACCAAATTATGAAATTCTACTTTGTCTTGTGTTTTTTTAGTCTTACTATCTTTATAAAAATAGTTCGTAGCCAAGACACCTCGACAAAAATCAGTGCCCGAGCTCAATTTTTTATTTATCGGATCTTTTATAAGTCTTCCGATAAATATGGCTTTATTAACATCCATACGCTTTTCTTTCTGGTCAAATGACCTTATTAATTATTAATATATTCGTTTTAATTAGGCGATTAAATTACTTGACAAATATAATTTAAATGCTAAAATCAAAACGAGGCCAAACATATACCTTTGCGGGTATATATAAGCTTCATAAATCGCTTTTCGCCAACTCCTCGTATCGCAAGATGCGGGGTTTTGGTTTTTATACTCCCAAACTTATTATAGTTAGAGAAGTATTACATTCGCTTTTCTTATTAAAATGGGTTTTCAACAAACGGAAAAGGCACCTGAATAATTAGACGCCTTTTTGTTTTTATTTTTATTTTTCCTTATTTTTATTAATTTTTTATATATTAGACGGCTCTAAATAATAGGGCGTCTAATATATCTAATATAGACATATTAACATATTAAATTTATGAGTCAATATATTTTAAAAAATCCTCAGAAATAATCCGAGGTTTTAATTTATTAGATATAAAAATCACTTAATAATTTCAAAAAAATTAATTTTAATATTATTTCCATCTAAAACAATATTAAATTTTGCTGTAAATGCAATATGACCATCTTCATAATCAACAAGTCCATTATTATCGTCGGCCCAATTAAATTTTGTTATATAAAATTTTCCACCCAATACTTCTTTCTGGGGGGAAATTGTAGAGATATTTTCTTTTATATAATTTTCAAAAGCAATTCTTTGCTCCATCATTTTTTGACAACTTTCCCTACTAGACAAATCACTCAATGCGCAAATTGATGCGTTTAATTTTCCACACTCAGCATTATATAAAACTTTTGTTCCGTTACAAATCGCCTCTTGTTCTCCATAATAATAGGTTTTATTATCTTCTCCACACACAGGGGTTTTTAAACTTCTGTCTATGTCGTTGCAAGCGTTTTTTTGTTCGATAGGCTGACATTCTTGCGTTGGCATTTGTACTGTTGGATTTCCGTGTTTTATCCAAACACCATTTTCACAAATCCAGACATCCTCATTTCCAACAAAAATAAATCTAAAAAATAATACCGCTATAAAAAGCGTTATGATTGCTATAAAAAAATATATAAACATTTTTTTCATAATTTTACATGGATTAATTTTTTTAATTAAATACAATTGGTATATAAATTTTTTCATCATTTTCTGTAAGTCCAGATGGATTATCTTTCTGAAAAAGAACAAAGCCTCTTTGCGCATTAAGTTTTTTAAATTCCAAAATTGACTCAAAATTTACAAAATCTTCTGTCATCCAATCATTTTTGGCTTGTGCTGTTGTTACTACAATTTCTTTATAATTTTGATCTAATAATTTGATAGGAAAACTTCCTTCAAAAAACCACGTTCCCCTGGCTTGCCCCCTTATTAAAAGGGGGCTACTAATTTTCTGATTTGGAACTATATTGTGAATAATACTTTTTTCTTCAACGTCTAAATTTTTATCTTCTATATATTGTTTTTTCTCTACTAAAACCAAATCTTGTTCTGATTGTTTTAAAAAATACAAATAACAAAAATAAAGAATTGTAATTAGTACAAAAAATATTAATATTAAAGTGTAATTCGGCCTTCTCATTAAAAAATTTTATCTATAAAACAATTATATAATAAAGTGGGCATTATTCCAACAATTTTTATATTGAAAATATATTAATTAATTCTTGTATAAATCATTAATAATTGTTATATTAAAACCATAATTAATTTATCATTAATACTTTTAAAAATCATGAAAATATTACAAGAATTTAAAAAATTCGCAATAACAGGAAATGTAATGGATATGGCGGTTGGCATAATAATTGGTGGGGCTTTTGGCAAAATCGTTAGCTCTCTAGTAAACGATATTATCATGCCACCAATAGGAATATTGCTGGGTGGAATAGATTTTTCAAAATTAAATATTATTCTCAAAAATTCAGACGATCCATCTAAAATCATATCTTTAAATTATGGTTCATTTTTAAACACCATTATTGACTTTCTGATAATTGCTTTTTGTATTTTTGTGGCGGTAAAGCAAATAAATAAATTAAAGAAAAAAGAAGAAGAAAAGCCGGTCGAACCAAGTGAAAACATTTTATTATTAAGGGAAATTAGAGACAATACAAAAAAACAATAATAAGATAAAAGACATATAAATATTGATTATAATAAGTACAGTATATCGTTGACACAAGCTAAAAGATATGCTATATTTATATAAATGGATAAAAATCCATAAGGTAAATTAACAATTAACTGTACGAAAATGTCAGACAAAGACAAAGACTTTTTAGAAACACTTGTTAAATTCCTTGTTGACAAGCCAGAAAAAGTTTCTGTCGCAAGATCAGTCGACGAAATGGGTGTTTTATTAACACTTAACGTTGACCCAAGCGATATGGGACAAATAATTGGCAGACGAGGCAATACAGCAAGAGCTATAAGAGCATTGCTAAGAGTGGTTGGAGCAAGAAATAACGCAAGAGTTAACTTGAAAATCAACCAACCTGAAGGAACAGAAAGACCTTCAAGATCTCACATGGACGAAAGTCGTGGAGACGATAACGTAGAAGATTTGAAATTATAATCTCAACATAAAAACAAAACTCCATTTTCAAATGGGGTTTTGTTGTATATAATAGAAATATATGGAATTTAATATAATAACAATTTTTCCACATATTGTAGATTCTTACTATAAAGAAAGTATTTTAGGTCGCGCACAAAAAAATAAAATTATAAAAATAAATTATATAAACCTAAGAGATTTTACAAATGACAAACACCGTAGCGTTGATGATTCTCCATATGGCGGAGGGGCTGGAATGATTTTAAAAGTTGAGCCAATTGTAAAAGCAATTAAATCTATAAAAAGAAAAAAGAAAAGTAAAATTATATTGCTTGACCCAAAAGGAAAAAAATATAATCAAAAAATTGCTAATGATTTTTCAAAACTAAATCAAATAATCTTTGTAAATGGTTATTATGAAGGAATTGATGCCCGAGTCGATAAATTTATTGATGAAAAAATTTCTATTGGTGATTTTATTCTAACAAATAGTGAGTTGGCAACGGCTATAATGATTGATTCAATAACTCGCTTAATTCCAAAGGTTCTTGGAAACAAAGAATCTTTAAAATACGAATCCCATGATGCCGGATTAGAATATCCGCAATACACAAGACCGGAAATATTTCAACATAAAAATAAAAACTATAGGGTGCCGAGCGTTTTATTGTCTGGAAATCACAAAGAAATAGAGCTGTGGCAAAAGAAAAATATAAAATAAAATTATTACAAATTGCCGATTTTATACTTTTTAAATGTGGTGCCTTGACACAATCCCCAAATACCTAAATTAAACATCACAAATTTTTATTTGATAATTTTTTATTTTCTAAATAGCTACATTGAATACAAATTCAAAAGGAGTTATTCGTTACATATTTAGAATAACTCCCGTATTAAGATCTTTTTATGTAGGGTTAAAAAAATAAATTATTGGGATTAAAAAATTTAAATCCTGAATAGTTTATTGCTCTGGAAAGAATGCTGAAGCTGAACCATAGTGTTCATTAACAACGTTAACAAAACCTACTCCAAAATATATCCAATCACCACTGAACATGAAGTATGGAGCTCTACAAAAATCATTATCGTATTCAGCAGAAAACTCATCGCCAACACAATCAATCCAAAGATCATCATAGTTCATAAGACGCTCTGGGTGCGTTAAAATTATAATACCCACAGAAAAAACGCCAAGACCAAACTCATTAGCATTCATAACTTCAAGTGCGCGACGGAATGAGCGACCCCTGTGACGAAGGCCTAGCTGAGCCGGAATCACAAGAATGTCGCGACCCCCCTGATCATCAAAAAATTTCTGAAAAGCTTCGATTGATTTCTGTGATTGACGAAGATATTGTGAACCAAGTTTACCTTCATAGTAATTATAAAAAGCTCCATTCCGAACATTCCTGATGATGTCTAAAACTTTCTGAACGGCCTCACCATAGGTAGGAGCAATCTTTTGCCATCTGGGAATAGCAAACCATCCCTCGGCATTATGTGGAAGCTGATTCTCGACAAATGTTTCGTGGCTACAATCTATGCCGGGGAAGAGCTGACACAAAATATCAATCTGTTCAATAATATTCTTTGGTTTGTAGCCCGACAGGTATCCATAATTAGAATCCATTTCTTCGTCAACGTGCTGATTGATTATTGAGTATTTTCTTATTAATTCAGCAACCTCCTTTTGAAATGCTCCGCAATTCTCATTAAAACGCTGTGCCTGATATTTATCAAGCCTGGATTTGTCATAGACAGCTGCAAATAAATTAACAGCATGAATGCCCTCGGGATCTCTACTGGTGATCAATGCTTTTTTTGACATCGTCATCCTCCTATTTTTAGTCTAACTCTTGTAGATTTAAATGGGTTTTCCCATGCTAGACACTATATAATATGAAATTATATTTATTCAAAAAGTCAAATTTGTATAAAAAAATACCCAAACTTAAGTATTATAAATTTTATATTTAGCTCAATAACCTAATTTGGTACCGTGGGTGGGACTTGAACCCACAAGAAGTTGCCCTCAACGGATTTTAAGTCCGTCGCGTATACCAATTCCGCCACCACGGCATAAGCTATATACAATATTATACACAATTTTTCATATTAATCAAGAATAAAAGTGGAGAATCAACCCCACTTTTATAAAATTAAATCTTGAATTTGTGTCGGATCTTCAAAAATCATTTTTTTTGATAATCCCACCTTTATAAATTCTTGTTTTGTTACGGCTCCAGATGTTATACCAATAAACCATAGATTTGCCCTTTTTGCAGCTTCAAAATCAATAATAGTATCTCCAACAAAAACAATATCACCATCCCGCGACCATAAATTTCTGAATATACTTATGGCGTTTGAAAAAACTTCTTCATTCGGTTTATAGAATTTACAATCTTCAAAGCCCTGAATATAATCAAAATATTTTTTAATTTGATATTCTTCTAATTTTGAATTAAGACTTTGTTTCGCTCTGCTTGATATGATCGCCAGAAAAACATCTTGTTCTTTTAGATTAAAAAGCATTGTTTCTATTCCAGGAAAAATATTTCTTTTTCTTTTGTGTAAATCACAATAAGCATAATATTCTTTTAGATTATAATCAGACCATTGGTATTTGCTTTTAATTTCAATCATAATTTTTTCATAAGGAACTCCCCAGAGTTTTCTTATAAATTCATAATTGGGTACATGTAGATGTAATTTTTTCGCAATATCAATTATTTCTCTCATACAATCTACGGAAGAGTCAATAATAACTCCATCAAAATCAAATAGAACGGCTTTTATATTTTTCACTTTTCCTCCCAGATTATTTATTTTATACACAGTACTAAAATAAATTATATTTGTCAAAATCTACCATAATTAGTAATATAAAATTATAAAATAATTAAAATTTTGAAGAATTTTTGAAAACCTCTCATAAATTTCGTATAAGAATGAGGGAGCTTCTTCCACAATTGTTTAAAGAATTAAAAGTTTTTTTGAAAAAACAAGACAACAATTACGAGTACTGAATTCTCAAAAATATGAAGAAAATTATGCAGGATTTAGCGATTATGAAATTATAAAACAATATGACAAAATATATGAAGAATTAAAACACTAATATCGTTTATTTACCAATTAAATTTTATGAGATTGTGGTCAATACACCCAAAATATTTAGATAAAATTGGACTTGTCGCTTTATGGCGAGAAGCGCTTTTAGCAAAAAAAGTTTTAGAAGGAAAAACAAAAGGATATAAAAATCATCCACAGCTTGAGAGATTTAAAAAATCCGGAAATCCAATTAAATTTATAAATAAATATCTTGAGCAAATTTATAATGAAGCAAAAAATAGGGGGTATAATTTTGACCCAACAAAATTTAAAAAAATTAAATTATTTAAAAAGATAAATATAACAACTGAACAATTAAATTACGAGATGAATCATTTGTTTAAAAAAATAAAAAAACGCGCTCCGAGAGAATTAAAAAAAATTGAAAAAAAAATATTAACCAACCCAATATTTAAATCTGTTAGGGGGAAAATTGAAGATTGGGAAAAAATAAAATGAAAGAAGTATTAGACAAACAAGAACCAAAAGAAAACCCAGAAACACAATACATTGGAAATATTGTTGAAGTTTTTGACAGAATGTTAAAAAAAACAGAAATTCCAAATGGCGTAGAAGAAATAATAAAAGCATTTAATAAAAACGGTGTCGAAATTTTTATTCCGGGTGGATTCGTAAGAGACGTATTATTGAATAAAACTCCCAATGATATTGATTTTGCAACAAATTTAAATCCCGATGAAATAATAAATTTGTTAGAAAAAGAATTGGTCGGCAAATATAAAAAATTAGAATTACAGGGCAAAACATTTGGCGTAATAAGAATTGTAATGACAACTGGAGAAAATTATGAAATAGCTACTTTCAGAAAAGACGGAAATTATTCTGACGGAATTCATCCAGATGATGTAAGTTTAGTTGATGATATTCAAGAAGATGTAAAAAGAAGAGATTTTACAATAAATGCACTTTTTTATAATCCAATTACTGGAAACATAATTGATTATACGGGGGGTTTAGAGGATTTAGAAAATAAAAAATTAAAATTTGTTGGTGAACCGGAAAAAAGAATTGAGGAAGATAAATCAAGAATTATAAGATATGTAAGACTTTTACTACAAACAGAATTTACGGGAGATAAATTAAGTGAAGACGCCATAATTAATAATTCTTATAAAATTAATATTATTCCAAAAGAATTATTAAAAAAAGAACTTGATAAAATTATACAAATTTCAAATCCAGAAAAATTTATAAAAATTTTAGACGAACTCAACCTATTAGAATTAGTATTTCCAGACATAAAAGAATTAGAAAATTGCGCCGGAGGACCGCCATATCACATGGAAGGAAATACTTTACTTCACACTTTGTTGGTTTGTAAAAATTTAAAACAAAATGCGGACCCAATACTAAAATGGTCTGCTCTTTTTCACGATATAGGAAAAATTGAAACAAGAAGAGTAGAGATAAAAAACAAAAAAGAAAAAGTTAGTTTTATAAATCATGATAAGATTGGCGCAGAAAAAACTTTAAAAATATTAAAAAAAATGAAATTTTCTAAATACGATAGAGATAAAATTTCTTGGTTGGTAGGAAATCATTTAAATCTTTTTATGCAAATATCTAGTTTTATAACAAATAATAGTGAGAAGATTGCAAAAGATAAATCCATAAAAGCAATAAAAAAAACCATAAGAAGGGTCGGAGAAGAACAAGTTTTACGACTTATAAATTTAGCTCAAGCTGATACTAATGCGTGTATATATGAAGACGAGGGCGCACATATAAAAGATTTTGATTATATATTTGAACTTTTTGATATTGCCAAGTCAGAACTAAACGAAGAAAATAAAAAAGGCATTGATATAAAAAAAATAGTTAATGGAAAAATAATAATGCAAGAATTAAAATTAAATTCTGGGAAAAAAATAGGTGAGATAAAAAACCAAATAATTGAAGAATTATTTGAACAAAATTTTGAAAGCAAAGAACGGGCAGAAGAAGAATTTCTAAAAATTTTAAAAAAATTTAAAAATTAAAATGGTTTTTAATTTTTTCTAAGTTAATATAATTTAAAGTATCTACGTGCATACTTGTTCTTTTTAGAATAGACTTATCTACATGATCACCAACTGCGATACATTTTATTTTTGCTCTTTGTGCGGCAATTACTCCAGCTGTGCCATCCTCTATTACAATACATTCCTTGTTTGAAATTTTTAAAAGTTTCGCTGTCTTTATAAAAATTTCTGGGTTTGGTTTGCCAAGTTTTACATCGTCACCACTTACAACTATTTTTAATAAATTTCTAATTCCCATTTTATTTATCGCTAAATCTAGATAATTTTTAACAGAGGAGGATGCAACAGCCATAATAATATTTTGTTTTTCACATTCTTTAAAGAGTTTTTTTACTCCGGGCATAAATTTTGGTGATGCTTTTGAAATGATTTTTTTCACAGCTCGCCATTTTAAAATACAAGCATCTAAACAGTTTTTTTCTACTCCATTTTCTCTAAAAAGTGCTTTAAATATGTCTATTAATTTGACTCCAGCAAATCTTTTTATTATTTCATTTTTTGAAATATTTATTCCGTATTTTTTTAAAACTTGGGACTCTGTTTGTGCATGCATGTATTCAGTTTTTGCTATTGTTCCATCAAAATCCCAAATAATTGCCCTTAGTTTGTATTTCATATTTTTGTATTTTAATTAGTATAACATAAAAAATTTTCAAAACAAAAACCCCGAGCCAAGCCCGGGATTTTTTATATAAGATGTTATCTTCTATCGTAACCTCTTCCACCACCTCTGTTAAATCCGCCTGTTCTTGGGCGATCTTCTTTTGGTCTTGCTTCGTTTACGGTTAATTGTCTTCCATCTAATTCTTTTCCATTGAACATTTCAATAGCTGATTTAGCCTCGTCTTCTGTTTCCATTTCTACGAAACCAAAACCCTTTGAACGGCCAGTCATTTTATCAGTAATTATTGCGACTGAAGTAACGGTTCCTGCTTGAGAAAAATGTTCTTTTAATCCTTCTTCTCTTGTGTTATAGGATATTCCACCTACGTATAATTTTGTTGACATAATTTTCTTTCACAAATAAATTTATAAATCGCAAGTCGATCTTTTTTTCTAACCTAACACTTATTTATTTGTGAAAGGATGAGAATCTAATTCTTGCTTAATATATAAAGGATAGCACGTTTTTATATATAAGTCAATTTGTTGTACACACCCTCTTTATTTGATTTCTCCGTCCTTTATATAATCATTAAAAAAAACCTCATTTAAATCTTTTACTAAACTATTCCAATTATCACCAAAAAGTTTCGTTGCCGTTGTTTCTGATTTTATCCACTTTATTTTTCCACTATTGTCAATAACTTTATATACATTGCGAATGCTTGGTATTTTTATCAGAGTTTCGGGTTTAAATATTACATTTTTACCGAGTGGATATTGCATTAATTCTTGATTTGAAATAATTTCAACATTTGAAAAAAAGTTTTTATCAAAATAAGAAAGCCATATTGATTCATGTGGATATGCATGTCTTATATTTTTATTATCTACAAAATAAACGGTTGATCTATCTGGAGTTTTTACCCACTTACCATTTGTCCAGTTAATCTCATCTGCTTCTTCATCAGAAACTTTAGTATCTTGATTTTCGTCCTTATCATAATTAATTCCTGGGTTAATTATTTTATTACCAAAATTACTTGATTCTAGTGAAACAATAATAGTTCTAGTTATCGTACTTGTATTCCCGGTGCTGTCTGTGGATGTATATATAATTTCATATGTTCCTTCTGTATCTGTGTTTACACTTCCATTTATCCTAACTAAAACAGCACCATCAATATTATCGATTGCTGTTGCTCCAAATTCTGTGTATGGCTCACCAACAGCAATATATGTTGGATTTTCACCATTTAATATTATTTCTGGTGCTATATTATCTAATTCCTGTATTTCTGTAGCGTTTTCTATTTTGAACGTTATTGTTTCTGGTTCCGATATATTTCTACCATATACTATTCTTAATGATATTAAACATTCTTCATCTTTATTAACCTCAGAAACACTAAATTCGGCCATTCCACCATCTTGTTTTACAAGATTTACGTGTTCACAATGATTCCACTTATATTCTGTTTCATGATAAATATCACTTGAGGCATTATTATCAAAAGTTACTGTGCTTTTCGAGCCATCTAATTTAAATACGGACTTCTCTTTTATTGATTCTTGATTTAAAATATCGCTAGTTATTACTGCAACAAGAGTCACCTGTTCTAATTGTGATCTGGGGTACTCTTCAAGTGTGACCTCTTCTAACCCTAATTCTGGATACTCTTTATGATATTGTGTATTATTTTCAATTTCTTCTGTTTTTGTATGTTCATCTATCGATTTATTAATAATTTCCTCTTTTTTATTTTCTTCTATATCTATATTCTCTGATGTTTTAATAACTACAGCAAAAATAATTCCAATTGAAATAATCATAATGAAGGTCAGTAAAAGCCTAGTTTTTATTGATACCTTCGTGGGTGTTTGGATTTTTGTAATATTTTGTTTCATGGATTTATTATATACTATATATATTATATTGTATCACAAATTTTAATCTAAGTCAAATATAGCAGTTAAACTTTTAGCCCTTTTATCGTAAAAAATAAATGGATAAATAAAAAAGACCACTCTTGATGAGTGACCTTTTGTGAGATGATAATACTCATAATCAAATAAACAATATTTTTCCTTGATTAGCCTTGTGATAATTTTTTATGGTTGTATAATTATATACTTTTTTATTTTTGCGTTAGACTTATAATATGTTGACATTTATATATCAATATTATAAAATATATTATTAATCTGGTGCGAAAAATCGCTTAAATTAAAAGCCAAATTAGTGGAGGAACAAATGAATGGAAACAGAATCTTTGCCATAAGTATATTGATATTTTTGGTCTTGGCAATCGTCGTTTTATTTTCAATCGACGAGAGAAACAAAAATCAAGTCCAAAATCAACAATCTACAAAATTCATTCCAGAGACTATTTCAAATTCTGTTTTCAAAGAGAGTTTTGGGGAGGGATGTGTAGAGCCGAATCCCGTAAAGTACTTTGATCCGCAGAATACTGAGTATTATTGGGTTGCTCGTTGGAATGCGCCGTGTTCGGATGGTGCAGCATATGATGGGTGGTTTCTTGAGGGAACGAAAATTGATTCATTGGTCTATTATATCAATACTGATACAGGAAAACCTTCGGAAGAATATTTTTATTTTAAACATTTAACAAGAGACCCTAGAGATACGGCCTGGTGGCAACAAAATGTTAGCTATATTCACGAAGATATTGATATAAAAACACTTTTTGACGCAATAGCACAGTGTGCCTGCACAGAAGATTATCCAGATATAACAAGGTATTTCCTTGATGATATTAAAAAACTTGGATTGATACACAAACAAAATTTAAGCAGAGAAGATTTCAGGATTATTCTACTGCGCTATACCTCGTTTTATTACGGGGATAACTTCACAATTCATCAGGCGATTACCCGTCTGAAAAAATATGATAGTCATTAGTTGTAATTTCAATTTTTGTGGGTAGTGTTTAATCACTACCCACAATTTATTTAAAGAGTGTTTTCTCTTGACCAATATATCATTCAAGCGTATAATTTTTTTATAAAAATGATTTATGCCGGGATGGTGGAATTGGTAGACACGCTTGCCTTAGGAGCAAGTGCCATTGGCGTGGAGGTTCGAGTCCTCTTCCCGGTACCATTAAAATTACTCTATCAAAAAGAGTATTTTTTTATAAAAATTACAAATAAAAATGATTAGATAGACAACTATTGACAAAAAAATTCAGATATGCTATCATTCTAAGTTAATTTAAGTTGAGTTAGCTTTATAAAGCTGTATATTTCTGCATCCACGACAAGCATGAAAATTCCCAAAAGATCTCTGCAGGCTTATATCCTAGATATTTGCTCGCATAGTTCTTACAGTAATTTTCTTGGGTGCAGTAATGTATAGCTTTTTATTTATTATTTATAATTTTCAATTAATTTACTATTTTAAAGTTCGAACGATAAATTAATTAATAAATTAAAAAATTGACAATTAAAAATAGTAGTGATATTGTTATTATATTCTAGTATATTATACTAGTTTTTTTTAAAAAATTAATCTCTATTAAATTAGAAAATAAAAATATGTTTCAAAATACAGAAGAAATAAAACAAGCAATACAAGATATTTGTGAAGAAAAAAATATTTCTATTGACTCAGTTATTGAAGGAATTGAGGCTGCTCTTGCTGCTGCATACAGAAAAGATTTTGGTAATAAAAACCAAAACATAAAAGTAAATTTTAATATTGACACCGGAGATATTGAAGCTTATGACATTAAAGTCGTTGTCGAAGACCGTGACATAGAAAAAGAAGCGGAGGAATATCAAAAAATTAAAGACTCCCTAGGAGAAGATGAAGAAATGCCTGAGGAAATTACAAGGTTTAATCCAAAAACTGAAATATTACTATCCGAAGCAAAAGAAATTGATAAAAAATCAAAAATAGGAGATGAATTAAAGATAAAACTTGAGACCCCAAATGACTTTGGAAGAATTGCCGCACAAACAGCAAAACAGGTTATTATCCAAAAAATTAGAGAAGCAGAAAGAGAAACAATACTTTCTGAGTTTAAACAAAGAGAGGGAGAGGTTATAAATACAACCGTTCAAAGAAGAGAAGGACCAAATGTATTAGTTGATCTAAACAGAACTGTTGGTGTAATTCCTATAGAAGAGCAGGTTAGAAATGATAATTATATGCCTGGTTCAAGATTGAAAGTAATAATTTTACGCGTTGAAGAAACAGTAAAAGGTCCAAGAGTAATTGTTTCCCGCGCTCATCCTGAAATAATTAACAAAGTATTTTCATTAGAAGTTCCGGAGATCGCAAATGGAATTGTTGAAATAAAAGCAATAGCCCGTGATCCAGGATCAAGAACAAAAATTGCTGTATTTAGCAAACAAGAAAATATTGATCCAGTTGGTTCGTGCGTTGGACAAAAAGGTTCAAGAGTTCAAGCTATTATTTCTGAATTGGGCGGAGAAAAAATTGATATAATAGAGTGGAACAAAGACCCTCAAACATTTATAAAAAATGCCTTATCTCCAGCAAAAATAATTAATATAGAAATAAGCCGAGAAGACAAATCAGCAATTGTTAAAGTAGCAGAAGATCAATTATCTCTTGCTATTGGTCGTGATGGTCAAAATGTAAAACTTGCTGCCAAATTAACTGGGTGGAAAATAGACGTTGAAGGCACAGAAGCAATTGAAAAAGACGAAAAAGATACGGGAGAAAAAGAAATTATAGAAAATATAGAAGAATAGTGATCAAAATATTCTATGATCAACGCCCTGTCATATTTTATGGCAGGGGTTGATTTATTTATCTATAAATCTTAAAATTACCATACAAATACAATTAACTTTAAAAATATGTTCAAAAAAGAAGGTCCACAAAATGTAAAAAATATGGAAACCATAATTGGTGAATCAGTTATCTTAGAAGGAGAGTTTAATGGTCATGGAAATATAGTAATTGAAGGAAAATTAACAGGCAATTTATCAACAGATGGCCATGTTTTAATAGGGGAAAGGGCTGAAATAACAGCAAATATAAAAGCTGGTAGTGCATTTATATCTGGAAAAGTAGTGGGGAATATAACCCTATCTGACTCAATTGATATTGCAAAAACAGCAAATATCCAGGGTGATATAAAAGCCAATTCAATTGCTGTTGAATCTGGGTGTCAAATAAACGGAAGAATTTCTATCGGATCAAAAATACCTGAAGCTCCAAAAAAAATATTAAAACAAGAAATACTGAAAGAAAGAGGAGAGTAAATACCGATCTTTCTATTTTTAAAATTTAAAATTTTAAATTGAAATTGTTATGTATCTTTATATATATGACTCTTGTCTTAAAGACAAAAAATATGAAAATCTTCTCACAAAAATAGAAGCAAGAATTATTGATTTGGATATGAGGGGTGAGGTATTAAAAATGAATCTTCTAAAAAATATTTCCCAATTTTTAAAAGATGGGATTAAGAAGGGAGCTCACACTGTTATTGTAATAGGTGACGATAAAACTTTTTCAACGGTACTGGAAAGCGCAATGCTTGAAAATATTGTAATGGGATATATTCCAATTGATAAAAAAAGTAAATTTTCTCAAATTTTTGGAATTCCATATGGAGATTTAGCATGTACTATTATTGGTGGAGGAATAGTTGAAAAAATTGATATAGGGAAAATAAACAATAAATTTTTTCTAGGATCTGTTGTGGTAGAAAATTCCCACAATACAGAATTAAAAATAGATAATTTTAAAATTCGAGTTGGTAGGGGAAATAAAATCATAATAAAAAATATTGATTTTGAAGAAGAAAATCTTAATACATCAAATCCAACAGATGGATTATTTGAAATATTTGTAGAAAAGGTTGGTGGATTTATGAGTAAAAATTCAAAGCATACACTTATTAAAACAAATGATATTTTGGTAACATCTAAAGACTCTTCTGTTCCTCTTGTATTTGATGGGGTGCAAACAATAAACACTCCGGCTCAAATATCAATCGCAAAAGAAAAATTAAATATAATAGTGGGAAGTAATAGAAAATTTTAAAGCTTTTTTATAATTTTATAAAATAAAAATTCGCTATAAAGCGAACTTTTATTTTACTTAAAACAATAATAATTAATTCAGAATTTCAACTTGTTTATCTTGTCTTTTTTGTAATAATTTTGTAACAATTAATGCATCGAAAATTCCAAGCAGTGTTATTACAAAAAAATAAAGAGATAATCCGCCTGGCAAAGACAAACTAATTAAAACTGTTACAATTGGCATTGTATACATCATTTGCTTTGACATTGTATCTGTTAAAGATAATTCCTTGCTTTTATCTTGAAATTTTGGATTTTTTTGCATTAACATTTTACTTTGAAAAAACTGAGCTATTCCGGCAAAAAGCCCCAAAACCCACTGTGGTTTTGACAAATCCAAAACATTAAACATAAGTGGATTGATTGATCCTGGATTTTTTATAAAGCCGTATAAAAAATTTAAGTTTGTATTCACTAATCCATTTCTAAAAGCATAAAAAACAGAAATCATAATTGGTAACTGTATTAAAAGTGGCAGACATGATGAAAGTGGGCTAATTTCTTCTTTTTTATACAATTCCATTGTAGCTTTTGCAAGACCTTGTTGGTCACCCTTATGTTGGATTTTTAATTCTTCCAATTTTGGCTGAATTGTCTGCATTGCCTTCTGTGATTTAATGGATTTTTTTGATAACGGCCAAATAATGACTTTTATAATTATTGTTACCAGTATTATTGCAATTCCAATATCTGGGATTAAATTATAAAAAAACACTAATAGATTAAATATTGGATAATATAGCACTACTTTAAAAAATTCAATCATACTTTTATTTGTTTAATTGCATAAATAATTTTTGCCCATATGTCTCCCTGTATCATCTTGAACTTATTTCATAATTTCAAAGTAATAATTTCTATTTTTTTATTATAAATTCCAAATCAAATTCGAAATGACAGATAAGCAAAAATTATTTCAAAGGATCAAATCCTCCTCGTGAGAAAGGATTACATTTTAAAACTCGTTTAACTGATAAAAAACCTCCTTTTATAATACCATATTTTTCTATTGCTTCATAACTATAATTTGAACAAGTTGGGTAATGTTTACAAAAACCATAAGGATGTTTAAATGAATTCCATCCTGTGTCAGGTGATAGTGTTTTTTGATAAATACGAATTAACAATAAAAATATTTTTCTCATATTAAAATATTGGCTTTTTTAAAAACATATAGCAGATCTCTTTCAATGTCTTTATATTCTAATTCTAAAACGCTTAATTTTACTAAAATCATAAAATCAAATCCTGGTTTAATTTTATTATAATTCAATCTTATAATTTCATAAACTCTTCTTCTGATTTTATTTCTAATAACTGCTTTTTTTGAAATTTTTTTGGACACAACAACACAAAAACGGCTTTTTGAAAGCTCGTTTTTGGAAAATCTTAACACAAAGTTATTACTATAAAATTTTAATTTTGATTTGAGTATTATATCAAAATCTTTTTTTCGGCTAATTCTAAATTCTCTAGCGATCATGCTATTAAACCGTTAGTTTTTTTCTTCCTTTTGCTCTTCTTCTTGCTAGAACTTTTCTGCCACCAACAGTACTCATTCTTTCCATAAAACCGTGTGTTCTTGCTCTTTTTCTTTTCTTTGGTTGATATGTTCTTTTTGGCATTGTATTAGCGATTAGCTATTAGCTATTAACTATTAACTAATTGTGAATAATAATAGATGAAGAATAGCAGTAAATATGAATTTAGTCAAGAAAATAGCTAATTTTTAATTCTTTTATTTTAATTTTGAAAAAATAGTATTTAAAGCATACGAGAGTCAAATAATTTATTGACAAATAATTATAAATATGATATCTTAATAAATTATTTTGAAAAAACACAAATAATAAGGAGAGAAAATTGAAAAATTGTGTAATCATAGGCATAACTATTAATGGTGGGGTAACTAATCGCAGACTAGAAAATCTAGAAAAACAAAAAAGCATTATAAGAGGATTCGTAAATAATGCCATTGTGGCCTCTGCTTTACTTATCCAAATATCCTCGAAAAAAACGAAGGTACAAATCCTTAAAGGAAAAATGGAGGATTTTAAAGAAATTCTGGACAAAGAATGCCCCGACTGGGAACAAGATAAAAACTTAATTAATCTTGTCGCCTAATAGAATTATTGGCTTGAGACGTGCCACAAACGTCTCTTTTTTTATTCCTAAAAATTTTCCTAGTCTCTAAGACCCAAGTCTTATATCCTAAATTCTAACTTTATCCACACTTCATCCACAGTTTATATACACCCAACTATTTATTAATTATAATTTATAAGATAAAATATGATTATTAATAATAAACTTTAAAATAATGAATTTTGAAGAACTCTGGCAGGGAGTTTTAGGTGAGCTGGAACTCTCAATATCAAAAGCAAGTTTTACTACTTGGTTTAAAAACACAAACATAGCTGACATAGAAGATGATTGTGTTTGTATTTCTGTACCAAATGGTTTTACAAAAAGATGGTTAGAGGATCGTTATTATAAAAATATTTTATCTGCTATAAATAGTGTATTAAAAGATGATAAAATAAAAAAACTTATTTTTAAAATTGTTCACAGTAACCAACAAAAACCAATTCCTCAAAATACTAATTCTATTAAAATAGAAGAAATAAAAGACAATCTTTCAAAAATTGATCATTCTTCAAATCCTCTAGTATTAAATCCAAAATACATTTTTGAAAACTTCATAACTGGAAAACAAAATGAACTAGCAAAAGCAGCCTCAACTGCTGTAGCAAAAAATCCTGGAAAAGTTTATAATCCTTTATTTTTATATGGTGATGTGGGACTTGGAAAAACGCATTTAATGCAATCTATCGGGAACTACATTAAACAAAAATTTCCTGATTATAAAATGCTTTATACAAGTAGTGAAAATTTTACAAATGATTATGTAAAAGCAATTCAATCCGGAAAAATAGATGACTTTAAAAAAAAATATCGTGAACTTGATGTACTACTTGTAGATGACATTCAGTTTATGCGTGGACAAGAAAGAACTCAAGAAGAATTTTTTCATACATTTAATGCACTTTACCAGAGCAATAAACAAATTGTAATAAGTTCGGATAGACCGCCAAAATCACTTCCTTCAATTGAAGAAAGATTAACATCTAGATTTGAAAGTGGGATGATTGCAGATATTGGTTCTCCTGATTTTGAAACAAGAATCGCAATTCTAAAATCAAAAATAAAAGAAAAAAATATTCAGACAGATATTCCTGAAGAAGTTATTTCTGAAATTTCAAATATTGCAAAGAAAAATGTAAGAGAATTAGAAGGCGCATTAAATAGAATCGTAGCTATTCATCAATTAAATAATCAAAAAATTACCGTAGACAGTGCTAAACAAGTTTTAAATGTATCGAGTGCTAGACCAAAAGAAGTTGGACTTAGTACAAAATCTATTATTCAAGCAGTTACAGAATATTTTGACATAGAAACAGAAAAAATAACTGGGGATTGTAGAAAAAAAGAACTTGTTATGCCAAGACAAATTTGTATGTTTCTTATGAGAACAGAATTAAATTATTCTTATCCTGGAATTGGTTCTGAAATGGGTGGTCGCGATCATACAACAGCAATTCATGCTTATAATAAAATACAAGAAGAATTAAAAACAAACGAAAAATTAAAAAGTGACATAGAAAGCATTAAACAAAAATTATATTCTTAGTTTATACTGTGCATAAGTATAAAAATTCTAGAAAATTTCTGTGTATAAAATTTGTATAAAAGCTGTGTATAAGTAAAAATTTAAAAAATATCATATTTATACACATATAAAAAATAACTTATTAACAATTCAAAAAATAAAAAACACTAATAATAATAAGAATAAAATAACTTATTAACACAATTCACAGCCTTATTATAATTAGTATTTTATATATATAAATATATATTAATAAATAAGAGAAGTGCATAAACTTTTCACAAAATATAAATATATGAAAATAATTTGTTTACAAGAAAATTTAATAAAAGGACTTCAAACTGTAAGTCATCTAGCTGGTAAAAATTCAAATCTTCCTATACTTAATAATGTTTTAATTACAGCCGAAGAAGGAGTAATATCATTAACTACTACAAATTTAGAAATTGGCGTGAATTGTAAAATAAGAGGAAAAGTTGAAAAAAAAGGAAAATGCACAGTTCAAGCGCGTCTTTTAACTGATTTTATTGGATTATTACCAAAAGATAATATTGTATTAGAATATGAAGATAATAAATTAAAAATAGAGTGTGGAAATGATAAAAGTTTTATAAATACATTAAACCCAGAAGATTTTCCATTACTTCCAAAAATAAATAAAGAAAATGAGTATATTGTAAATGTATTAAATCTAAAAGATAGTCTTAAAAAAGTTTCCTTTTCTGTTTCATATGATTCAACAAGACCAGAAATATCCGGAGTTTTAATTAATTTAGAAAACGATTTTGCTACTTTTGTAGGAACCGATTCATATAGATTAGCAGAAAAGTCAATAAAAATTAATAAATTTTCAAATGAAAAACATGTTATTATTCCACTTGATACAATTCAAGAAGTTTTAAGAATTATAAATTATGAAACACAAGAAGATGTAAAAATATATATAGAAGAAAATCAAATTTTATTTGAAGTAAATGGAATTGAACTCGTATCACGTCTTATAGAAGGTTCTTATCCGGATTATAAACAAATAATTCCAAAAGAGTTTAAGACAAAATCAGAAGTTAGTACTAATGAATTAGTCCAAGCAATAAAGCGAACAAGTTTGTTTTGTAAACCAGGAATAAATGATATAAAATTAACTTTTGTAACTGAGAAAGGAGAGCTTGTAATTAATTCAATTAGTGATCAAATAGGAGAAAGCATGACAATAGTTAAATCAAACGCAACAGGAGATGATAATGAAATTGTTTTTAATTATAAATATATTCTTGATGTATTATCAAATATAGACAGTGAAACAGTAACATTTGAGATAATTGATAATAAAACCGCTGGAATTGTAAAAACAAAAGAAGACGATTCATATTTATATATTATAATGCCAATTAGACAATAATTAGTTATTAAATTATTTACCATATTTTAAAGTAATTAAATAAAGCTAACAATTAATTAAAATAAATTTATGGAAAATAAATTTGAACAAATTAATGATTATGAAATTGTAAAAGCAGACGATACATTTAAAGAATATCAAGAAATTGAAAATTGTATTGTGATAAAAAATATAGAAAGAATAGATCTAGAACAAATAACTTCTTTAGCAGGAGCCAATAAAGCAGTAGTAGCTGTTCCAGAAAATACACTATATGCATTAGAAATTAATGGCGAAAAGAGACTTTTTGAACATTCTGAACTTGAAGCAAGATTTCTTGATCAGGCAAATAAATATGATACAGCAGCATAAATAAAGGAAAATATCTTTTAAAAACAGATTCCTAGTCGAGTCTGTTTTTATAACACATAATGAGTGGATCCTTGGCAAAATTTCTATTGACAAAAAAAATCAGTTTGATATAATTTTATATGACAATGAGTATAAGGTAATCAAATAGTAAAAACAGAAACCCCTTCTGAAAGGGTGTGTTTTCTTATTTATTTGCTGTAAAAATCCCGATTTCAAGCCAAAAAATAAACATAAAAATTCATAGAATCTTGACTTTAAACATAAAATAAATTCTAAAAATAAAGATTTTAAATACAATTAATTTTTGTGTTATTTATAAATAATAAATTTTTATACATATTAAATGAAAATGGCGAGAAACTTCACAATAATTTATGATAATTAATATACAAGCAAGTGCTTTTAGCATTTGCTTTTTTTAAATAAATAATAATATGGCGAAAAAAACATCTAGAAAATATTTTACACAATCAATGGCAGCTATCCCTCTACTTGATCTTATAGAAATACAAAAAGAATCATATGCGTGGTTTTTTAAAAAAGGATTAAGGGAATTATTTGAAGAAATTTCACCAATTCCTGATTTTTCAGGTCGTGATTTAGAATTATATTTTTTGGATTACAGATTAGAAGAACCAAAATTTGATGAAGTTTATGCAAGAGAAAGAAATACAACATATGAAGCACCACTTAGAATTAAAACAAAATTAGTAAATAGAAGAACAAGTGCAGGAAAAGAACAAGAAATATATTTAGGTGATTTTCCATTAATGACAGATAAGGGCACTTTTATTATAAATGGAGTTGAGCGTGTTGTTGTGTCACAACTTGTAAGAAGCGCAGGAGCTTTTTTTACTTCTCAAAATTATTTAGGAAGAAATTATTATGGAGCAAAAATTATTCCAAATCGTGGAGCGTGGCTTGAAATAGAAACAGATCCAAAGAAAAAAGTTTTGTATGTTTCTATAGATAGAAAAAGAAAAGTTGCGGTTACCTCACTTCTACGCGCATTTGGATATTCAGATGACAAAGAATTAATAGATTTATTTAAAGATATTGATAATCATCCAGAAACAAGTTTTATAAAAAATACTATTGAAAAAGATATCGCAAAAAATCAAGACGAAGGATTGATAGAAGTTTATAAAAGAATTAGACCAGGAGATTTAGCAACAGCAGAAAACGCAAAGTCATTAATTTTTTCAATGTTTTTTGATTTTAATAGATATGACTTAGCAACTGTTGGTCGATATAAACTAAATAAGAGATTTTATAGGGATTATCCAATTACAAATGAACACAGAACTCTCAAGAAAGAAGATTTAATTGATGTCATAAAAGAAATTATAAGATTAAATTTAACTCAAGAACCAGCTGATGATATTGATCATTTAGGAAATAGACGCGTAAGAGCAGTTGGTGAGTTAATCCAAAATAGATTCAGAATAGGGCTAGCGAGAATGGAAAGAATTATTAAAGATAGAATGTCTACTGCAGACATAGATTCTTTAACACCAAACATTCTTATAAATGCAAAACCAGTAATTGGAGCAATTAGAGAATTTTTCATGTCATCTCAGTTATCACAATTCATGGATCAGATAAATCCACTTGCAGAATTAGAACATAAAAGAAGATTATCGGCTCTTGGACCAGGAGGACTTTCAAGAGAAAGAGCCGGATTTGAAGTTCGTGATGTACATCGTAGTCACTATGGAAGAATTTGTCCAATACAAACACCAGAAGGACCAAATATAGGACTTGTTGGACATTTATCATCTTATGCGAGAATAAACGAATATGGATTTATTGAAACTCCATTTAGAAAAGTTCTTCACGATGTAAAAATATCAGAACTTGATGAAGTTATCGGACAAAAAACGAGACAAGATGTAATTGATCCACAAACACAAAAGGTAATTTTGAAAAAAGATACAATTATTGATAATAAAACAATAAAAGAATTATCAAAGTGTGATGGAGTTATAGTTCCAATTGTTCCTTTTGTAACAGATCAAATTGTTTACATAGATGCTTTTGAAGAAGAAAGGGGCACAACAACTGCAGCAACAAATCCAATTGATAAAGATGGTCATTTTGTAAATGCTCAATCTGAAATGAGAATACACGGTCAGCCATCTTTTGATGATGTAACAAATATTGATTATATGGATGTTGCTCCAAATCAAATTATTTCAATCGCAACATCACTTATTCCATTTTTAGAACACGATGATGCTGTTCGTGCTCTTATGGGATCAAACATGCAAAGACAAGCGGTTTCTCTCATCAAGCCAGAAGCTCCAATTATAGGAACAGGAGTTGAGGGTCGTGCAGCTGAAGATAGTGGACAAGTTGTAAGAGCAAAACAAGATGGAAAAGTAACACTCGTTCAGTCAGATAAAATTATTATTCAAGGAAAAGACAAGGTAGATCATGTCTATAATCTATCTAAATTTGCTAGATCAAATGCTTCTACTTGTATGAATCAGCATCCAATTGTTGATAAAGATGAAGAAATTAAAAAAGGAGATGTTATTGCTGATGGAGCAGCAATTGATAATGGAGAACTCGCTCTAGGAAGAAATGTGCTTGTTGCATATATGCCATGGGAAGGTGGAAATTTTGAAGATGCAGTACTACTTTCACAGAGATTAGTTCAGGATGACATGTATACATCAATTCATATTGAAAATTATTCTATAGAAGTAAGAGAAACAAAACTTGGACCAGAAGTTGTGACTCGCGATATTCCAAATATCGGCGAAGAAAGATTAAAGAATTTAGATAGAGATGGAATTATAAGAATAGGAGCTACTGTAAAATCCGGTGATATACTTGTAGGAAAAATTACACCAAAAGGAGAAACAGAATTGTCAGCCGAAGAAAAATTATTACGCGCAATTTTTGGCGAAAAAGCAAAAGATGTAAAAGACTCATCTCTTTATTTAGAGCATGGTGGAAACGGAAAAGTAGTTGATATAAAATTTTTTACAAGAAAAAATGGAGATAAATTACCAGCAGGAGTAATTCAAACAATCCAAGTTTCTGTTGCACAACTTAGAAAAGTTCAGATTGGAGATAAAATGGCGGGTCGTCATGGAAACAAAGGTGTTATTTCAAGAATTATTCCCGCAGAAGATATGCCTTTTATGGAAGACGGAACACCAGTTGATATAATTTTAAATCCACTTGGTATTATTTCTCGTATGAATTTGGGACAAGTTTTAGAAAATCATCTAGGACTTGCCGCAAAGAGATTAGGATATAAAGTTGCAACACCACCATTAAATGGAGTAACAATTGAACAAATTAGAGAAGAATTAGTAAGGGCTCAGATGCCAGAAAATGGAAAGGTTCAACTTTATGATGGAAAAACCGGTGAACCATTTGATCATAAAACAACAGTAGGAATTTCATATATGCTAAAACTTAATCACTTGGTTGAAGACAAAATTCACGCAAGATCAATCGGACCATATTCACTTATTACACAACAACCTCTTGGTGGTAAAGCACAATTTGGAGGTCAGAGATTTGGAGAGATGGAAGTTTGGGCACTTGAAGCATATGGAGCTGCGCATATTTTACAAGAAATTCTTACAATTAAATCAGATGATGTAAACGGAAGAAGTAGGGCTTATGAAGCAATTATTAAAGGTGAGGAGATTGAAAAAGTAAATGTTCCTGAATCATTTAATGTTTTAATGAGTGAACTTCGTGCTCTTGGAATAAACGTTGAAATGTTAGACAAGAATGAGGTTGTAAAAATTTCTGACAGAGAAGAAAATCATCAAGAAATTAAAGATTTAGAAACTAAAGAAGAATTAGAAGATACAAAAAAAGAAGAATCAGAAAAACAATCTGAATAGTTTTTATATTTTATTTAAATTAATTTTATAATATTATGTCTACTCCTTCATCAACAAAAACAACTATAATGCCTGGCGACCAGGGAATAAAATTGCCAAGGTTTGATTCTATAAAAATCACCCTTGCTTCCCCAGATCATATAAAACAATGGTCTCACGGAGAGGTTTTAAAACCAGAAACTATAAATTATAGAACACAAAAACCAGAGAAAGATGGATTGTTTTGTGAGAGAATTTTTGGACCTACAAAAGATTGGGAATGTTATTGTGGAAAATATAAAAGAATAAGATATAAAGGAATTGTTTGTGATAAGTGCGGAGTTGAGGTCACAAGAAAAAGCGTAAGACGTGAAAGATTTGGTCATATTGAGTTATCTGCACCAGTTTCCCATATTTGGTTTTTACGAGGTGTTCCATCAAGAGTAGGAATAATTTTAGATTTATCTATTCAACAATTAGAAAGAGTTGTTTATTTTGCGAATTTTATTATTACAGAAGTAAATGAAGAATTAAAAAAAGAAACTCTTTCTCAAATTAACCAAGAATTGAAACAGAAAACAAAAGCAATTGCAAAAAAATATGAAACAGATATTTTAACAATAGATCAAAAATTAGGAGAAGCTAGTGTTGCAAAAGACGCAAAAATAATTGAAAAATTAAATAAAGAAAAAGAAAATGCATTAGCATCTCAAGACTCAGAACTTGCAAAGTTAAACGAAGCAGGAGAATTAGCAAAAAAAGAACTCAAACAAATAAAAGTAATGCGCATTATTTCAGAAAGTAAATACAGAGAATTATCACTACGATATGGTCATGTTTTTACAGCAGATATTGGAGCAGAGGCAATAAGAAAATTATTACAAAAGATTAGTTTAGAGGAATTATCAGAAGATATAAATGAAAAAATAAAAACAGCGCCAGCTTCAAAACAGAAAAAAATGATAAGACGTGCAAGATTAATTCAGAATTTTATAAAAAATCATATTAGACCAGAGTGGATGATAATGACAGCAATTCCAGTTATTCCACCAGATTTACGTCCTATGGTTCAGCTTGATGGAGGAAGATTTGCAACATCGGATTTAAATGATTTATACAGAAGAGTTATAAATAGAAATAATAGATTAAAGAGATTAAGAGATTTAAATGCTCCTGAGGTAATACTTAGAAATGAAAAGAGAATGCTTCAAGAAGCCGTTGATGCATTAATTGATAATAATGCCAGACACGGAAAAACAGTAACAGCTTCAACTGGACAGAAGAGAATGTTGAAATCTCTTGCAGATATGTTAAAGGGAAAACAAGGAAGGTTTAGAAGAAATTTACTTGGTAAACGTGTTGATTATTCTGGGCGTTCAGTAATTGTTGTTGGGCCAGATTTAAAATTACATGAATGTGGTCTTCCAAAAATAATGGCACTTGAACTTTTTAAGCCATTTGTAATTGCAAAATTAATACAAAGAGAAATTGTTCATAATGTAAGAAGCGCAAAAAGATATATTGATATGGGTTATGATGAAGTTTGGGATATTTTAGAGGAAATTACAAAAGATGCATATGTGCTTTTAAATAGAGCCCCAACCCTACATAGACTAGGCATTCAAGCATTTAAACCAAAACTTATTGAAGGAAAGGCTATAAGAATTCATCCTATGGTGTGTTCTGCTTTTAATGCTGACTTTGATGGAGATCAGATGGCGGTTCATGTTCCTTTGTCAAAAGAAGCCGTAAAAGAAGCCTCTGAAATAATGCTTTCCTCAAAGAATTTATTAAAACCAGCAACGGGTGATCCTATTGTTACCCCTACTCAAGATATGGTTTGGGGTGGAAATTATTTGACATGTATTCCAAATGAAGATTTAGAAGAGAATAAAATTAAATCATTTGCTGATGCAGAAGAAGCACAAACAGCATATGATTTAGGAAGAATTGGTTTACAAGAACTTATAAAAGTAAGAATGGAAAATGTTTTAATAAAAACATCTGTTGGTAGAATTATTTTTAATAAAATTCTTCCAGAAAAATTAAGATTTTTTAATAGCGAAACACAATCAGGAACACTAAAAGATTTGGTTGCAAAAACACTTGATATTTATGGAGACGAAAAGACAATTGAATTTTTAGATAGATTAAAGAAGCTAACCTTAAAATTTGTTACAAGATCTGGTCTTTCATGGAGCATGTTAGATATTCCAGTTTTAGAAGATAAAAAAGAGTTAATACAAAAAGCAAATCAAGAGGTTATGAAGATTCAGGAATTATACGAAGAAGGATTTTTAACAAACAGAGAAAGATATGTTAAAGTTGTTGAAATTTGGACCAGCGTTAAAAACGCAATTACAGAAAGAGGAAAGGGAGCCTTTCATAAAGATAATGCAATTTACTCAATGATTAATTCGGGTGCTAGAGGTTCTTGGTCTCAAATGATTCAGATTATGGGTATGAAGGGACTTGTTATTAATCCAGCTGGTGAAATTATCGAACTTCCCGTTAAAGCAAACTTTAATGAAGGTCTCGATGTTTTGGAATTTTTTATTTCAACTCACGGTACAAGAAAAGGATTATCTGATACAGCTCTTCGTACTGCAAGTGCAGGATATTTAACAAGAAGACTTGTTGATGTTTGTCAGGATATTTTAGTTTTAGAAGAAGATTGTAAAGATAAAGAAGGAAGAATAATTACAAAAGAAGAATCAGAAGACATGGGTAAAACTTTGGGTCAGAGAGTGCTCGGAAGAACAACAATTGATGATATAAAAAATCCAGAAACAAAAGAGATAGTTATTAAAAAAGATAACATAATAGATAAAGCAGGGGCAGCGCTTATTGATAAATTAGGAATTACAGAAATAAAAATTAGATCTCTTTTTACGTGTAAGGCAATAAATGGAGTTTGTCAGAAATGTTATGGTTATGATTTAGGACAAAACAAAATTGCAAAAATGGGAACAGCTGTTGGAATAATTGCAGCTCAATCAATTGGTGAACCCGGAACTCAGCTTACAATGAGAACATTCCATACGGGGGGTATTGCTGGTGGCGATATTACTCAGGGTTTACCAAGAGTTGAAGAGATTTTTGAAGTTAGAACTCCAAAAATGCAAGCAGTAATAAGTGAGGTTTCTGGAAAAGTAAAAATATCTGATGTTGAGACAAATGGAAAGAAAAAATCAAAGCTTATTCAGGTTCACTCACAAGAAAACGTTTTGGAAACTTATGAAATTCCAGATGGAGCAAAAATATTGGTTGAGGATAAAAAGAATATAAAAAAGAAAACAGAGCTTTATGAATCAAATGGAGAAAAAGTAAAATCACTTAATGAGGGAATTGTAAATATTAAAAAAGATAAAGTAATTGAAATTATTGCAGTAAAACCTATAGTTGCAGAATACATTGTTCCAAACGAAATTAATATTTGGGTAAAAGATGGAGAAATGGTGGGAGAAGGGGCACAACTAACAGAAGGAAGTATTAATTTGAAAAAATTATACAAGTTAAAGGGCGAAGAAGAGGTTCAGAAATATATTACAAAAGAAATTCAGCATATTTATTCATCACAGGGTCAGAAATTAAATGATAAACATATTGAACTTGTTTGCAAACAATTATTCTCACGTGTTTATGTTGAAGACGCTGGAGATACTGATTTTGTCCCAGGAGAAATTATTACAAAATCACAATTTGCTGCATCAAATAAAGAAATGAAAGATGCGGGTAAAAAGCAACTCAAAGGAAAAATATTATTACTCGGTATGACAAAAGCGTCTCTTACAACTGATTCATTTTTGTCAGCTGCATCATTCCAAGAAACAGCAAGAGTATTAATTAGTGGCTCCCTAAAAGGACAAGTAGATCATTTAAGAGGATTAAAAGAAAATGTAATTATTGGAAGATTAATTCCAGCAGGAACTGGCTATGGACTAAAAGAAGAATAGTTAGATTTTTATATCACATCAAAACGTCTCTTTTTAAGAGACGTTTTTGTTTATTTTTAAAAGTTATCAAAATTTTTTAAAAATGCTATAATATACGTATAAAATAATTGTTAATTTTCAATTTTTTATTTTCAATTGATTCATTATTTAGCTATTTTTGAATTTAAATAACAAATAATAAAAATTAATTGAAATTTGTAAATAATAAATAGTAAATACTATATATGCCAAGACGAAAATATAAAAGAAGACTACCTAAAAATTCAGAGCCAAATTTTCAAAGAGACGCTCTTTCGAAAATAAGTCCAGAAACAAAAAAGGCAATACTAGTTTTTTGTCTTCTTATTTTAGGGTTTATAAGTTTTTTATCACTTTTTCATTTATCTGGAAAAGCTGGAGAAGTAATGCTTATTGGAATGAAGTATATTTTGGGTTGGCTATATTTTTTTGTTCCACTTATTCTTATATTTTTTGGTTATATTTTGTTAAATCCAAAAAAATATATAATTCATTTTAGGCATTACTTGGGTTTGTTATTATTTTTCTTGTCAATAACGGGATTTTTGAATTTATTAATCAGCTCAAAAGATGTATATGAACAAATTAGTTTGGGAAAGGGTGGTGGATATTTTGGAGTTCCATTTTATTTAGCATTTTCTAAATTAGCAGGATTTTGGGGTGCTTTTGTGATACTTTTGGGTTTATTAATTATCTCTGTTTTTTTAACTTTCAATTTAAATTTATCTCATCTTAGATTTGCTGAGAAAATTAGACAATTTTTAAATCCAAGAAGAGAGAGAATTGATGAAGATAAAATTGATGAAATAAATTTATCAAGCGCAGACGGTGACCAGGAAGAAAAAAATATTGTTGAAGATGATTTACAAAAAAGATCCGATATTTCAATTGATGGAAATGCAGATGAACCAAAAAATAAATTGAAGGGAACATTACTAAAATTACCAAAGAAAATTTATAAGGATATAAAAATACCACTTGATTTATTAAGTGATCAAAAGAGTGTTCCAGTAAGTAGGGATATAGATTCAGGCAGGGAAAGAATCAAAAGAACCTTTGGAAATTTTAATATAAATGTTGAAATGGGAGAGGTTAATGTTGGTCCAGCAGTAACTCAATTTACATTAAAACCAGATGAAAATGTAAAATTATCAAAAATTTTGGCATTGCAGGATAATTTGGCTTTGTCGCTCGCTGCACATCCGATTAGAATTGAAGCACCAATACCAGGAAAATCACTTGTTGGAATTGAGGTTCCTAATAAAGTTATTTCAATGGTAAGAATAAAAGAAATTTTATCTGATTCGGTATTTAAAAAAAACGATGGACATTTGGTTTTTGCTCTTGGAAAAGATGTGTCTGGCACAAATCATGTTGTTGACTTAGTAAAAATGCCACACCTTCTTATTGCCGGTGCTACAGGAAGCGGAAAATCTGTTTGTATAAATACCCTTATAATTAGTATGCTATACAGACTAAATCCAAATGAATTGAAATTTATAATGATTGATCCAAAAAGAGTAGAGCTTCCTCCATACAACGGAATTCCACATTTGCTTACCCCGGTTATTACAAAGGTTGATAAAACAATAAATGCTTTGAAGTGGGCAGTCAGTGAAATGGATAGACGCTATGACCTGCTTTCAAAATTTAATAAAAAAGATATTTTTAGTTTTAACTCCTCTGTTTCAAAAATTGAAGACAGATTACCACAGATTGTTATAGTTATTGATGAGTTGGCTGATTTGATGGTCCAGGCCGCTCAAGACGTTGAAAATGCAATTATAAGACTGGCTCAAATGGCTAGGGCCATAGGAATTCATTTAGTTTTAGCAACACAGAGACCCTCAGTAAATGTTATTACGGGTCTTATCAAGGCTAATATAACTTCTCGTATTGCATTCTCTGTGGCTTCACAAATTGACTCAAGAACTATTTTAGACACTAGCGGAGCAGAAAAATTATTAGGAAAGGGCGACATGCTTTTTATATGTGCGGAACTTTCAAAACCCAAGAGATTACAGGGTGCTTTTGTGTCAGAATCAGAAAAAGATAGAGTTATAGAATTTTTAAGGTCCCAAGCTGAACCGGATTATCTTGAAGAGGTAACAGAATTTGGCTCTCACACAGTAGGATTTTCATCGTCAGGTGGTGGAGATGCAGATTCATTATTAGAAGAAGCAAAAAAAATTGTTGTTAAGTGTCAAACAATTTCAGCAACAATGTTTCAGACAAGGTTGAGAGTTGGCTATGCAAGAGCCGCTAGACTTTTAAATCAATTAGAAGAAATAGGTTTTGTTGGTCCCGCAAATGGAACAAAACCAAGAGATGTTTTAGTCACAGAGGATGATTTAAATATTGGCAATGGTATTTATGGACCACAAGGTGTTTTACCATATTCAAGAGAAGAAGATAAATCATATTATGAGGAAGATGAATATAATGAAGAAACAGAAAAAGAAAATGAATTAGAAGATGAAATTGAGGAAGAAAATAAAAATTTAGAAGAAAATATATATGAAGAAGAAGACGAATTTGAAGTAGATGAGAAAGATTAAAAAAATGAATTCATTTAAAGTAAAAAAAATATATAGCAATTCTCTAGGAGAAAAACTTAGACTAACAAGAGAGTCAAAAAAATATAGTATTGAAAGAGTTTGTAATATTTCTGGAATACCAGTAAAATACCTATGCTCACTAGAAAATGAAGACTGGACATCTTTACCTGGTGAAATATATATCAAGAATTTTTTAAAAAAATATTGTAAAATTTTGAGATTAAATTATGGTCTTTGTTGGGCGCAATACGAAAAACAAAAGACCGCTGTTTTGAAAAAGAGCTCTTCTACCAAGAAGAGGATTAATCCAATTCAAAAAATAAAAGAATTTATAACACCAAAAAGACTTTCGTTGATTTTATTGTTTGTGGGAATAGTGTCTTTTGTTTTTTATGTAGCATTCGGAATAATAAATTATATTAAGCCACCTAAAATAGAAATAGTTTATCCAGAAAAAAATTTTGCAACAATTGAAAATTCAATAGCTGTGCACGGAAAAACAGAATCAGAATCAATGTTATTTGTAAATGATGACGCCGTCGGTGTCTCAGAAACTGGGGATTTCTTTATTGACGTAAAACTTAAACCAGGCTTAAATACATTTGATATTGTCGCACAAAAAAAGCACAGCAGACAAAACCACGAACAATTAATTATTTATAAAAAAGATTATTAATATATAAATATATGGCAAAAAAAGAAAAAAAATCAGAAGTTTTAAGTGGAGATAAAAGAAAAGCCGCCGATCAGGCAATAGATCAAATTAGGGAAAAATTTGGTCAGGGATCGATTATGAAAATGGGTAATATCCAACCTTTAAACGTGGATTCAATTAGTACGGGATGTTTGTCTTTAGATATTGCACTTGGTGTTGGTGGTGTGCCACGTGGAAGAGTTATTGAGCTTTTTGGACCAGAGTCATCTGGTAAAACAACCCTAGCACAACATATAGTAGCAGAAGCACAGAAAAAAGGGGGGGTGGTTGCGTTTATTGATGCTGAACACGCACTTGATCCTGTTTATGCAAAAAAAATAGGAGTAAATATTGACGATTTAATTTTGTCTCAACCAGACGCAGGAGAACAAGCATTAGAAATTTTAGAAACATTAGTCAGGTCAAACGCAATTGATGTTGTTGTGGTTGATTCTGTTGCTGCGCTTGTTCCACAGGCTGAAATTGATGGAGAAATGGGAGATCAGCAAATAGGATTACAGGCTAGACTTATGAGTAAGGCTCTTAGAAAAATAACTCCAATAGTTTCAAAAAGTAAAACAGTGGTAATTTTTATAAATCAAATTAGGATGAAAATCGGAGTATTTTTTGGAAATCCTGAGACAACTCCAGGTGGAAAAGCACTTAAATTTTATTCATCTTTAAGAATTGAGGTAAGAAAAGCAGCGGTTATAAAGAAAAAAGATGAAATAATAGGTAATCGTGTTAATTGTAAAATTGTTAAAAATAAAGTTGCTCCCCCATTTACAGATTGTCAATTTGATATTTTATACAATGAAGGAATTTCAATGTCAGGGGATGTTTTAGATTCAGGAATTAAATATGAAGTTTTAACAAAAACAGGAAATACAATTTCATTTGGTAAAGAAAAATTAGGAGTTGGTCGTGAAGATGTAAGAATTTATCTAAAAGAACACCCTGAAATGATGAAGCAAATCAGAGAAGAAGTTCTGAAGAAAGTAAAAGAACAAAGGGAACTTCAATAAGACATTTTCAATTTACAATTTTTTATTCTAAATTGATTTACTATTTGATTATTTTGCAATTTCTATAGTAAATAGAATATAAAAAATTAGTTGCCAAATTGAAAATAATAAATAGTAAATATACTAATGTCTCACGCTAAAAAAATTGCACATAATTCAATAGTACAGATTATTGGAAAAGCAATAAATGTATTGCTTGGTGTTTTGGCTGTTTCATATTTAACCAGATATTTAGAGCCAGATGGTTTTGGGGCGTACACAACAGTTCTTACTTATTTACAGTTTGTTTTTATATTTTTGGATTTTGGTTTGTATATAGTTTTGCTTCAAGAGCTTTCAAAAGAAAATTTAGACAAGAACAAGGTTTTTAATAATATCGTAACTTTGCGCATTGTTTCTGGATTTCCCTTTTTTATTTTAGCACCAGGAATTGCTTTATTTTTTCCCTATACAGGAGTTGTAAAGTGGGGAATATTTGCAACAACACTTACATTTTATTTAAATGGATTGGTTCAGGTTTATTCAGCCGTGCTTCAAAAGGAAATGAAAATGCATAAATTTGTATTATCAGAAACAATTTCAAAAATTGTATTTTTAGTGCTTATAATTATTTTTGTTAAAGTAAAAGCTGGTGTATTAACAATACTTTTTGCAAATAATATTCACTCAATAATATTTTTTGCAATGATGTATTATTATGTATCTAAATATTTTAAATATAGATGGGAATTTAATTTTTTATATATAAAAGAGATCTTGCGTATGTGTTGGCCGATTGCAGTTACAACAATTTTAAATTTAATTTATTTTAAAGCTGATATGTTAATACTTTCTATATATAGATCTCAGAGCGAGGTGGGAATTTATGGGGCACCGTATAAAATTTTAGAAGTTATAGTAACACTACCACATATGATTTTAGGATTAGTGCTACCAACATTCGTTTTATATTTCTCTTTAAACAAAAAAGAAGAATTGAATAATTTCATTCAGAAAGTTTTTGATGCCTTTGTAATATTTTCATTTCTTTTAGTTTTTGTTTTTACAATTGAGGCCAATGGAATCATAAAATTTATTGCGGGATCTGGTTATGAAAAATCTATTCCATTACTTCAAATTTTAATTTGGCCAGCGGTTATAATATATTTTAGTAATTTATTTAATTACGCAATTATTGCTATAGGCAAACAAAAACACACAATTAAATATTTTTTAATGTGTGCGATTATTGGACTTGTTGGTTATCTAATATTTATACCTGTTTACGGATACTATGGAGCTGCATTAATGACTTTTTTTGTTGAATTACTTATCGCGATATTTTCATATTATATACTTAGAAAACACATTGATTTCAGGATAAATTTTAGGGTGCTTTTCAAAGTATTTTTTATTTCTATAATGTCATATCTAATTCTTTACATCATTAAGATACCATTTTTATTTCATGCAATACTTGCTTGCTTTATTTATATATTTTTAATAATTATTTTTAAAATAATCCCAGCTGATTTTTTAAAAGAGCTATTAATATTAAAAAAAGATGCTTGAGTTAGTTATAGTATTTTCAATATTATTTGGATTTTTATGCTTTAAAAATTTTGATGCAGGAATTTATTTTGCTTTTTTGCTTTTACCAAGTTATAGAGTTCAGTTTGATATTTTAGGATTTCCAATGAATTTACTTTCAATAATAATTTGGATTATAGTTTTTGTTTTTTTTATAAAAAATATTAAAAACATCTCCAACCTATTTAGAAATTTTAAACAAAATATAACAACAAATAGTTTTTTTAAGAATTTTAGGTGGCCAATTTCTGTAATTTTAATTATGTCATATTTGGCCATATTTTATTCAAGTAGTCAGATTAAAGCGCTTGGAATTTTTAAATCATACTTTTTAGAATGTTTATTTTTATTTATAGTTTTAGCATTTACTATCAAAACAAAACAACAATTTAAAAACATTATTTATTCACTGGGAATTTTAAGCATTTTAATTTTTATTTTAGGATTATATCAAAAACTAACTGGAGATTTTGCATTTAATACAACCGATGCAATAGAAAAAGGAAGAATAACTACGTTTTTTGGTTATCCAAATGCAAATGGATTAATACTTGTTCCAGTATTTTTTTTAAACCTATTAAATTTATTTGAGGATAAAAAATTACACCTCAAAATATTTAATGTTTTAGTTTTTGTTTTAATATTTCTTACTATTTTTTGGTCAAAATCAGAGAGTGCAATAATAGCTATAATCTCGGGACTAATAATTTTTGCAAGCCTTAAATTTTTTAATAATAAAAAATATTTTATTTTTGTGGTTTCCTTGGTTTTGCTTATTTCTTTTGTCTTTCCTTTTTTGGTACGTGCACCAAGTAAAATTGATGAACCAAATACAGAAATCTACTCAATAAAAGAAAAATTATTACTTCAGGATTTATCTGGCCAAATTAGACGACAAATGTATAAAGAAACAATAGATTTTATAAAAGATAATCCAGTAAGGGGAGCGGGTCTTGTTGGTTATCAGGAAAAAATTGTAAATTATCACAAATTTAATTATATTGAGATATTCTTATACCCACATAATATATTCTTAAATTTTTGGATAGCTTTGGGAATATTTGGACTAATTGGGTTTTTCTGGTTAATTATAGAATTTATGAGGGTTTGTATAAAAAGTTATTTCAACAATTCAAAAGAGCAAATTTTTATACTTCTTACAATGTTGGCGGTTGTGATTCAAGGAACAGTCGAGGTCCCATATTTTAAAAATGATTTAAGTATAGTTTGGTGGTTTATAGTTTTAGGATGCCTACTTTTCAGAGTAGAAAAATAGATTTTTGGTTAAAATATCAAAATTTGTTATAATAAAAATATAGAATTAAATTTTAATTATGAAAAAATTAATTTTTCTCATATTTTTACTTATCTTTGGGTCATTTTTTATTTCACCCGTGTTTTCCCAGGACTATGATCCAGACTTTAATAAGAATAATATAATTTCTGATTTTCAGATGTTTGATTATAATTCAATGACACAGGCTCAGATTCAACAATTTTTACAAGGCAAAAATTCTTATTTAGCTAATTATTCAACAGAAGATTTTGAGGGAATACCAAAATCCGCATCACAAATTATCTATGAAGCAGCTCAAAGATATAAAGTAAACCCAAAATATATTTTAGTTACACTTCAAAAAGAACAGAGCCTTATTCAGTGGGAGGGAGTTCCTCCACAGAAAAGATTAGATTGGGCTTGTGGATACGCCGTCTGTGATTCATGTTCTATGAGCGATCCGAAAATTCAAAAGTATAAAGGATTTGGAAAACAAATTGATAATACAGCTGGAGCAATGAGGTTTTATTATGATAGTGTGGCAGCATATGGATTTATTAAAAAATCAGGAGTTAATACAATTATTGATGGAGAAAATTTAATCTTTGCCAATCAGGCAACCGCAAATTTATATACATATACGCCACACATAAGAGGAAATTATACTTTTTGGAGGGTGTGGCAGAGATATTTTGGTGATCCATTGTCTGGTAGTAGAGAATCTGTTGCAAGCATATCAACAGAGTATATGTTGCAGATTATTGGTTCAAGTGAAAATGAAATAAACGCCAAAGAAGGAGAAGTCGTCGCATATTGGGTAGAATATTTAAATATAGGTACTCAAACCTGGACAAACGAAGATCTTAAAAAATTGTATTTAATTGATACAAAATACAAAACAAAGATTCCAATAATTTCTAAAAATTCTACTTTTATAGCAGATGATACAATAAGAAGTGATATAAAAGTTTATTCTCAAAGACAATCTGTAAAACCAGGAGAGGTTTTAAGAATCACGGTTACAGAAAAATCAGATTATGAAAAAATAAAAGCACACTCATATATGCTTGTTTATGATGGTAGGGGTTGGTTTGCTGATAGCGACATTAATTTTAATGTAAAAACGCAATTTAATTATGATGCAACGTATCAAGATGGAGTCCCAACAAGCATGGAACCTTTGAAAAAATATAACATGAAAATTAAGTATAAAAATACTGGTCTATCAACATGGAATAAAAATAATGTAAAAATGAAGTATATTTCTTCCGAAGGTAAGGAAACATATGTATCAATGACACAAAACAGCGTTGCTCCAAATAAAATAGCGGAATTCGTAATAATGGATACACCAAAAAGTGCAGGGCAAAGGACATATAGTTTTTCTTTATATAGACAAGTTGATAAAACAACAACAAATAAATTTCCATCTGGAGATTATAATGCCAAAACTAACGTTACTGTAAAGCTTGGTGCTCAGTTGGTGAGTCATAATATTCCATCTACAATGAAACCAGGAGAGATAATTCCAGTTACTGTGAAATTTAAAAATGCTGGGACAGATAAATGGGATAAAAATTTAGTGTTTCGTGCTTATGATAAAGTGAATCCATTTGTAAAAAGTATTTTTAAATCATCTGATTGGGAATCAGCTTATGCAATTAAAACAATAAAAGGCGATGTTAACTCGGGTGAAGAATATTCATTTACCTTTAATTTAAAGGCCCCTACAAAAGTCGGTAAGTACCCAATTTATTTACAATTAGAGTGGGGTAAAAAATTTCAAGAAATTATAATTGATGATGTAATGTCGAAGAAGTTTATAATTGATGTAGGAAGAGAGGCAAGTGTTGTAAAAACAGATACTAGTAAAATTAAATCAGCTCAGGGGATAAGTTTTGATTTGCCACAAACTATGAAATCGGGCGAAATAAAGACAGTAAATTTAATTTTGAAAAATAATAGTAATTCAGTTTGGGATTCTAATTATGTGCTTCGTGCGTATAAATCAACAAATCCTTTTTCTGGAAGTAATTTTTATGATTCATCCTGGTTGTCAGTAATGGCTGTTGATAAAATTAGGAACAATATAAATCCTGGTGGCTTGTATTCATTTACATTTAAAATACAAGCCCCAGTAATTCCAGGAATATATAAATTATATATGCAATTTGAATACGGATCTAAATATGAAGAAATTGCAATTGACGGAGAGAAAACAAAGGAGTACTCTATTGAGGTGAAATAATATTTACGGAGGCGTGCCAGAGTGGTTGAATGGGGCGCTCTCGAAAAGCGTTGTCCTGTAAAAAGGACCAGAGGTTCGAATCCTTTCGCCTCCGCCAGAAATTATTACACAAATAATATTTATTTAAAATAAAAATATGCAAATACAAAAATTAAAAAACATTTTGCTTTTAATGTGTTCCATTTTAGTTTTAGTAGCACCAATTTTTAGTTTACAGATAGCATTTTATATCTGTTTATTTTTTGTAATCACGGGCGGAACTTATATTATGACAAAAAAAAATTTAACACTAAAAAAAGACAGAACAATCCTTTTGGTTTTGTTGTCTTTATTGGTGGCTATATTAACCTCCTCTTATATGAGGTTTTTGTTTTAATAGATTTGTTTTATTGCTATAAGTAATTGATTTAGATATTTTTCATCGATTTTGCTTATTTTGAATTCTTCTCTTAGTTTGTTTATTACGTTTTTGAATTCTTCGTATGTTAGTTTATCGTCTACAAGATATTTTTTTATTTCAGACAAAACAATATCTCTTTGTTTAAAATCGATATATTCTATTTTTTTAATTTCTTTTTCAATGTTTTCATATTTGTAAAATTGCATGTTTTTATTATCGTATTAATTTTATTAATCATTTTTATGTATAAAGGGGTGTACCATGCGGTACACCCTAGAAATTGATCACCTCTCTTTAAGATTCTTTTAATTAGTTTTTTGTGCGTTTTTGCACATTTGGTTTTGAAATTTTTTCGTTGGGGGTTGTTTGATTTTGAAGTCATGAAGTTCCCTTTGATATTTTAATTATCTCATAAAAGTAATTTTTAGTAAAATTTGCACTTACCCATTATGTATTTATAATCAATGGGTGGGGGTAGTTTTTATTTAATATTTTAGATATAATTCTTACACGATATATGAAAAAAATAGATTTTAAAAAAGAATTAAATGATGAACAATATAAAGTTGTTTGCTCTTCTGATGGTTCAAAATTAGTGCTTGCTGGAGCGGGAAGTGGGAAAACAAGGACACTTGTTTATCGAGTTGCCTGGCTTATTTCAGTTGGTGTAAAACCAGAAGAAATTTTATTGCTTACTTTTACTAATAAAGCAGCAAATGAAATGCTTGAGAGAGTCGGGCATTTAATTTTTGATAATAAGAGAAATAAATTATCAATTTGGGGTGGAACATTTCATTCTGTAGCAAATAGACTTTTAAAAATGTACGGTGCCGAGATTGGTCTACAAAAAGATTTTACAATAATGGATTCAGATGATTCAAAATCTTTGATAAATCATATTTTAAAAGATAATTTTTTAACACTTCCCAAAAAACAGAAACCATCATCGGGGCTAGTTCATGAAGTAATTTCATTTTCAATAAATTCAGGCATTGAAATTAATGAGGCTCTAGAAATAAAATTTCCCCAATGGCAAGAATTTTTAATTGAATTTGAAAATGTAGAAATTGAATATAAAAAAAGAAAAAAAGAATCAAAATTTTTAGATTTTGATGACTTGCTTTATTATTTTAAAGAGTTGGTCGTTAATAAAAAAATAGGAAAAGAATTAAAGAATAAATGGAAATACGTTTTAATAGATGAATATCAAGACACAAATTATTTACAGGCGGAAATTATAAAGGAATTATGCTTAGAAACAAATAATGTTTTAGCTGTTGGTGATGATGCACAAAGTATTTATTCTTTTCGTGCAGCAGACATAAAAAATATAATAGAATTTCCAAAAATTTTTAAAAATTGCGAAATATATAAATTGGAAAAAAATTATAGATCAACACCAGAAATTTTAAATTTAGCCAATCGTATAATCAGTGAAAATCAAAACCAATTTAGTAAAAATTTGAAGGCAATTTTAAGTCCACACGTAAAACCATATTTAATAGCACTTAATGATAATAGAGAAGAGGCTTGGTTTATAGTAGATAAAATTAAAGATTTTTTACGCGATGGAAAAAAACCAAATGACATCGTGGTTTTATTTAGAGCTGGAAGTAACGCGCAGACACTTGAAATGGAATTAAATAAAGCCGGGATTTCATATGAAATGAGGGGCGGGCTCAGATTTTTTGAAAGATCCCATATAAAAGATGTGATTGCATTTTTAAAAATTATAAACCATATAAATGACTATGTCTCTCTTTTTAGAGTTTTAAATTTTTATGAGGGAATTGGTGATGTGACAGTGAAAAATATATACGATCAAATTAAAAAATTTAAAAATATTTCAGAGCTAATTGAGTGTGATATAAAAATTTCAAATAAAGCTTATGAGGGATGGAAGCACTTTATAATGTTTTTGAAAAAGATAGAAAAATTTAAAAATGCAAATCCAGGGAAATTAATAAGTATTATAGTTGAAGAATATTATTTTTATCTATCTTTAAAATATGAAGATTTTAAAGAAAGACATGAAGATTTGGTTCAGTTATCTTATTTTGCAAGTAGCTTCGATAATTTAAAACATTTTCTAGATGAAACTGCTTTGCAGGAAAGTTTTAATTTAAACAAAAACGTTAATAAAAGCGATTGCATAATACTTAGCACAATTCATCAAGCAAAGGGATTGGAATGGGAAATTGTATTTTTAATAAATTTAACAAGCGATTCTCTCCCGCATCCACTTTGTGTAACTCAGGATGGAATTGAAGAAGAGAGAAGACTTTTTTATGTTGCAATAACAAGAGCAAAAAAATATTTGTATATGACTTACCCGCTATATATTTTTAAATATGGTGAATTAAAAAATACAGAAATTTCAGAATTTATAAAAGGCATAGATGAGAAATTTTTAAACTTTAATCAAGAATCTTATTCAAATAATATTTTATCAAATGGCGACATAACTTATGAGTCAGATGACGAGATTTATTATAAGAACAAGTCGTATTTACCAGAAATAGATGATTTATAATTTTTATACAAAAAAAGCCGAAATAAATTCGGCTCACATTTTTATTTTTTAAATTGTTGTTTTTTTACCACCTCAATATCCGAAACAGGGACCATTATAAATGCCCCCCTCATACTCTCCCCCACATAAAGTTTGATTTGCATTTCTGGTTGAGCATTTTTTAATCTTTGTATGGGAAATTTTTCTGTATAGTATAGTTTCCCAGCATATTTTACTTTCATTGTTCCTCCTATTATGTAAAAGCAATTTATTTATTTTTGGACTATTCCTTTGTTTTTTGCGTATGTGTCATATTTTAAATTTGTGTTGATATTTTCTCCTAGTACAGAGATTTGTTTTTTACACAACTCATCATCTGCAATAATTGTTGTGTTTTCTATAATATTTACTATTTTTCCAACACTGCTTTCATCGGGCACAAAAGACACCTCAAATGCAAGTTTATTTTTTTGGTTTTTTTCTATATTTTGAATCAACCAAGTAATCTGATTATTTTGATTTATTGTAAAATTTCCAGATGCTATATTCTTATTTTTGGTAATGCTAACATTTTCCCCTAAATTAGTATATAGAATAATGTTTTGTAAGTCGTTGTCACCACTCTCTATTTCAAAAAATATCCAATAATTTGTTGGTATTCCCGAAATCGGTGGAATAGGACCAATGCCTATTTGATCCCCATAAGTATTATAATAAAGAGCATAAGAATTAAGTTTCATTTCTGAACATTTTATTCCCTCCGCTTCTTTTAGTATGGGTTCAGTCCCAAAATCTTTATTATTTGAAAATTGATTTATAACATCAATTACTAGTGGCTTTATTTGAAGTTTTTTCATATGATAATCTACAAAGTAACTTAAACAAAATGCAAAAAGTATTATAAAAATAGTATCACCCACTAAAACAAGTTTTTTAGATCTTCCTAAAATTTTAAATTGTTTTGTAAATATTCCCATATATATAGTATATTAAAAATCTGTTGTAGATATCAATATCTCTTCAATATTGTCTTTATCGATATCACTAATAGAAATATAAATTTTTTTATTGTTATTTTTTGGATAAGCAAAAAAGTTTTTAATTTGTTCTAGGTTTTCATTAAACATCTTTATTTCAGAGTCTCCGTTTTGAATTGCTCCAGTTATAATTTCATTTATTCCATCTCCATTTACATCTCCAACAGCAACAGATATACCACCTCTAAATGTTTTTTCATAAGCAAAAAATTGTGAAATTAAATTTCCCCTATAATCAAAGATTCTTACATGTGGTCCACCGCCAGACCCAGCTCCAGTTATAATTTCATTTATTCCATCTCCATTTACATCGCCAATTGCTAGATTTATATCTTGTTTAAAGTGTTTATCATAAGGATAAAATTCATATTTTTTCTTCCCAAATTTATAAATTTCTAATAAACCATTTTTTGCAACAATTGTCTCTCTTTTTTTGTCATTATCAATATCTGAGTGTATTATTATTGAATTTATTTTATAATTATTTTCAATATGAAAAAATGGATTTTTCGTTTCTGTACCAGAAAAATTGAAAATTTTTGTAAAACTATTATTTTTATAAGCGCTGTCGTATATTTCTTTTATTGTTTTTAAAAGCACAATCCCATCTCTTGATTCAATATCAATATAGTTTATTCTGTTCCTACTATTCGTTATTTTATCTTGTTGGCCTTTTAATTTTTCAAAAATTTCGTATTTAAATATGTATCTTTGTTTTTTATCAGTTGAATTAACTAGTACGATCCCATTTTCAAAATCCCTTCTCCAAAGCCCAGGTTTTATAGTTGAATTATTTGGATCTAATAAATTTTTTGCAATTGATATAGATTCCCCCAAATAAGTTTTGTATTCATCATAATACCACGTTTGACCATGATTTTTATCTCCATAGTCAAATGAAAAATAACCATCGCCAAGCAATGTGCTTGTTAGACCAAATCTCATTTTTTTGTAATCAGTAAAATTTCCAGAATTATCAGTGTTTGAATTTATTATATAAATTTTTGGATCTATATTTTTTTCCGGAAATTTATTTAAATATAGCTGCATTGAATCTTCCCACCTTCCATCTCCTTCCCAGGGGGTTGGAAATGTTTCAAACATTCTACCATTTAAATAATTTGCAACATCTAAATCGGAAGCAGAGTTTCCAATCACCAAATAATTATTAGTTGATGTTTTTGTAAGTATTGTTTTAATATTTTCTTTCCACAAAGAATCTATTATGGTTGATTGATCTATTGAGCCATCATTGTTAATATCTATATTTCCATTATTGAGCCAAGATATATTTGTAGATAAATTATCAAAAAATATTCCATCCCATAAATTTGTAGAAAGAACTTTTGTTTTTATAAAATCAGGCAAAAAATTTACCCATTTATCATAATAAGTAATATTAATTATTGTTGCACCCGGCCAAAAACTTAATTTATTTCCCAAATTATCCTTTAAATACCAGTTTTCATCTATGTTGCTTTTTATATATTCCCTTAATTTTGTAAGTGAATGATTGTTTTCATCAAATGATAATTCTTGTATTTGTATATAAGCAAGTATAATAATATTTGGATTCAATTGTTTTATTTTTTGTAATTGTCCGGGATTATTAATTTGATTTTCTGGGTCTAATATTATAACGTCCCACAGGGATAACTCCTCAGCTGTTTTATCAGAAATAGAGTGATGAAGATAATAGTTCGCGATTTTTGGATATGTATTTTTTATTTCTTTTGCGTTAGCAGTATTTATATAAATTAAAATACCAAAAAATAACAATAAAAAAAATACCAAAAAATGTTTTTTTAGTGTTGGGTGTGGTGTTTTGTAATTGTCCAAAAATTCATGCATAATTTTAGTATTCAACCATTTATTGTATAGTATTTTTGTTATTTTGTCAACTGTGAGTGTTTATTGTGTTTTGACAGATTGAAGAATTCCATATATTATTAAATATAATTCTAATTAACAATTAAAAATATAAAAAATGGAGTATTTAAATGATTCAAATTTTGATAATTTTATAAAGGAAAATAATAATGTAATTGTTGATTTTTTTGCTGACTGGTGTGGCCCATGTAAGATGCTCTCACCAATTATTGAAGAATTATCAGAAATATATAAAGATAAGGACGTGAAGATTGTAAAAGTAAATGTTGATGAGGCGAGTGCGGTTTCTCAGAAATTTGACATAATGAGCATACCAACAATTATATTTTTTCAAGACGGAAAGATAAAAGACACTATAATTGGACTTGTCACAAAAGAAACGTTTGAAAATAAGATAAAAGATTTAATCCAATAAAAATCATATAAAATTAATAAGGCGGGAAAAATATGAGTAAAAAAATAGAAAAAATTTTAATGCCAAGAGATTTAGATCTTGATTCTATTGTAGCTCTTTCTTTTGTTTATAATTACGGAGATAAAATATTTTCTAATTTACCAACAGCCGAAATAGAATTCAGGGCATCTCTTCCAGACGATAAAGATTTTTATTCTTATGTTAATAACGGAGTTTTGCCAATTATACCAATAAAGAAAGATTCTGCTCTCCAAGAATTAATAGCATACGAGGATTTAAAGTTAGATAATCATTTTCTCGTAAATCATGTTTTGTCTTCCATGAGACAATTAAAAAAATGTTCAATGGGGGAAAATAGAATTTTTTCTTTGGAAAATACAATTTCTGTTTTTTTAAGAGATAATAAGCCAGAAAAAGCGATCAAAATTTTTTTGCCGATAATAAAAGCATTCATTGAATTAGGAGAAAAAAACGAAAAAAAGTTTTTCGAATATTGCAAGGAAACCGTAAAGAATGGTTTAATGACAAGCTTTGTTGTTTCCCAAGATGAAAAAAATTTAAAAGTTGTATTTATTGATTATAAAGAAGAAGACAGCGAAGACTTAGTAGAGTATTTATTTTTTAAAAAAGAAGTGATGGCTGATATTGTTGTAATTTTTGGTGACAAGGGAATTATTACAATAAGAGCAAAAACAGAAAAGAAAGTAGATTTATTAGATGTGATTGCAATTATTAGAGTTGAAACAGCAAGAAAAAATAAAGTTCCATTTGATAAAATAAATAAGCATATTTTAAATCGTTCTGGAATAATGCCCGGAATAGAATATTGGGATTTTAATTTAGAATCATCAATAATAAGGTCCCTAAAGCCGACACATTTAGATAAATCAAATATAAAAAGAGCAATAATGATAGGAGTTGATTTAAGTAAGATGGCAAAGGGAATGTGTCCCTCAAAAGAGGGTTGTATTGGTAAAAAATGTGATTTTTATTCATATAATATGTTAAGATGTAGAAAGCGTCGTGCCGGAGTGTCAGATGCTTTTGAGCAAAAAAACATAGAAAAAAGCAATATTAGGGTTTTAAAAAAATAAATACAATGATATATAAAAAAAGGAGGTATTTCCATGGAAAATTATATTCGTCAATCCGTGGATTTCAACAATTTTTTATGTTCTTGCGGTAATCAAATCACCAAATTAGGTGAATATATTTCTGGATCTTTAACCAGTGAACAAACTGGAGACAGAACTATCCTAGGAAAATGTACGAAATGTAGAATTAGAATGTATACAATTAATTTAAGGCAGGGCGATATTGGAGTAGATTCCATCATCATACACTAATATTTACTTGGGGTGGCGATTTTCGCTACCCTTTTTTGTTTGCCTGTAATTATTGACTTGAAAGTAAAATAGATGTAAAATTAGAGCTAACTTTATCTATAATAGTCAAAAGTCATGAGGTTATAAAGTTAAATTACACAGCTTCTATAATTTCATACCTTTAACTTCAAATATGGACAATCAAAAAATAGTAATAAAAGGTGCACGAGTTCACAATCTTAAAGATGTAAGTATAGATTTACCCAGAAATAAATTTATAGTAATAAGCGGGCTTTCTGGTTCTGGAAAGTCCTCTTTGGCTTTTGATACGCTTTTTGCAGAAGCACAGCGCAGATACATGGAATCTTTATCAGCCTATTCGAGACAATTTATGGGATTACTTGATAAACCAGATGTAGATAGAATTGACGGACTTCCACCGGCAATTTCAATTGATCAGGGAATTCATAATAGAAGTCCGAGGTCAACGGTGGGAACCGTTACAGAAATTTACGATTATCTACGTTTAATTTTTGCAAAAATAGGAAAAGTTCATTGTATAAATTGCGGAACCGTTATTGAGAAACAAGAATTAAAACAAATTATAAAAAGAATAAACGAAGATTTTGAGAAAAAAAAGATTTATATATTATCTCCAATTACAAAAAATAAAAAACCAAACTTAAATATTATTTCAAAAATAAAAAGAAGCGGTTATGATTTAGTTCGTGTTGACGGAGAATTGTTATCTATAACAGATAGCGTAAATAAAAGAATTGAAGATGATTCGGTGGTAGATATTGTAATAGAAAAAATTGATCTATTAAAGGATAGGGATTTAAATAATACCCTAAATTCAGCTATTTCAACAGCCCTTGATTTATCAAACGGTTTTGTAATTGTAAAATGCGTTGATTTTGATTTAGAAAAAATTTACAGCAATCAACTCTATTGTTATAAATGTAATAAAAATTTTTCAGTACTTGAGCCAAAAGACTTTTCATTTAATTCTCCAAGTGGGGCTTGTATGGGTTGCGGAGGACTTGGAATTAAAATGAAAATAGATCCAGAGCTTTTAATTCCAAATGATAAATTAAGTTTATCAGAGGGAGCGTTAAGATTACTTTATAAAATTTCTGTAAATCAAAATGTCTATTATAAAATTTTGAATAAAATTTCCGAGAAAAATCACATAGATTTAAATATTCCAGTAAAAAATTTAGCTAAAGAAAAAATTAATATTCTTTTATCTGGTAGTGGTGGGGATATTGGGATTATAAAATATTTAGAAGATAAATATTTAGAAACAGATTCTGATTATGTAAAATCAGAAATAGAAAAATGTATGAGACCACATATTTGTGAATCTTGTAATGGGAAAAGATTAAAACAAGAAGCTTTATCGGTAAAAATTTTAGAACGAGATATTAGTGAATTTTCTTCTCTCACGGTAAATAATTTTTCTTCTATTTTTGATGAAATTTTAAAATCAAAAAAATTATTACAAAGAGAATTACAAATAGCAGAGGGTCCAATAAGGGAAATTTCAAAAAGAATAAAATCAATTATTGATCTTGGTCTTGGATATTTGAGTTTGGATAGAACCTCAATTTCTCTTTCTGGTGGAGAGGCACAACGTCTTAGACTTGCAACTCAAATAAACTCATCATTATCTGGTATTTTGTATATTTTAGATGAGCCATCAATAGGATTACACCAAAAGGATAATTATAGATTGATAAATATTTTAAAAGATTTAAAGGCTCTTGGAAATACAATAGTTGTAATAGAGCATGATAAAGATACTATTTTGGCTTCTGATTTTGTTGTTGATGTTGGTCCCGGAGCTGGTGAAAATGGTGGACGTATAGTGGCTTGTGGTACTCCAGATGAAATAAAAAGAAATAAAAAATCAATCACCGGAAAATATTTATCAGGGAGTTCAAAAATTGATTTACCAAAAAAATATAGAAATGGTAGTGGCAAATTAATTGAAATTATTGGTGCAAATGAGTTTAATTTAAAAAATGTAGATGTTAAAATACCGTTAGGAAAATTAGTTTGTTTTACTGGTGTTTCTGGAAGTGGAAAATCAACTCTTGTTTTTGAAATTTTAGGAAAAGCACTTTCTTCAAAATTAACTAGATCAAAGGATATACCGGGTAGCCATAAATCTATAAAAGGGTTAGAGAATATTGATAAAGTAATAAATATTGATCAGTCTCCAATTGGTAGAACGCCAAGATCTAATCCAGCAACTTATACAGGAATATTTACCTACATAAGAGATTTATTTGCAAATTTACCAGAAGCAAAATTAATGGGTTATAAATTGGGAAAATTTAGTTTTAATGTGCGTGGTGGTAGATGTGAGGCGTGTCAGGGTAATGGACTTGTAAAAATTGAGATGAATTTCATGCCAGATATATATGTTGAGTGCGAAGAATGTAATGGAAAAAGATATGGAAGGGAAATTTTAGATATTCATTATAAAGATGTAAATATTTCAGATGTATTAGATATGTCAGTTTCTGAAGCAATGAAATTTTTTTCTGATAAGTCAATTATTTTTAATAAATTGAAAACATTAAACGATGTCGGTCTTGGTTATATTAAACTCGGCCAAAGTGCAACAACATTATCTGGTGGGGAAGCACAACGTGTGAAATTAGCAACAGAGTTATCAAGAAAGGCAACGGGAAAGACTCTTTATATATTAGATGAACCAACAACGGGATTACACTTTGAAGATGTAAAAAAATTAATAGAAGTTTTACAAAAGTTAGTTGATAAAGGAAATAGTGTTTTAATAATTGAGCACAATCTAGAAGTTATAAAATGTGCTGATTGGATTATTGATTTAGGTCCAGAGGGGGGAGATTGTGGTGGGGAAATTGTTGCTTGCGGTACTCCTCAAGATTTAGTGAAAAATAAAATTTCTCATACGGGTAAATATTTGAAAACTCTCTTATGAATGAATTAGAAAAATCAATATTAAAGACAATTATATATTTTGATATATTTAATCATCCTTTGTCATCTATGGAGATATTTCAATATTTAATTGATTATAAATCAGAATTAAAAAATATTATTTATACGCTAGAAACAAGCGAAAATCTTAAAAGATATATAGAATCCAAAAATGGATTTTATTTTTTAAAAGGAAAAAAGAATAATTTAGAAATTAGAAATCAAAATAGATTAAATAGTGAAAAAAAAATAAGGTTAGCCATAAAAAAATCTCAATTTATAAGATATATTCCTTTTGTAAAATGCGTTTGTTTATCGGGTTCAATACCACACTTTAATACAGAAAAAAAATCTGACATTGATCTTTTTATAATAATAAAAAAAGATTATTTGTGGTTTTCCAGATTTTTTGTAACTATAATATCTCATATTTTAGGAATAAGAAGACATGGAAAAAAAATAAAAGATAGATTGTGTTTAAATTTTTATTTAACGGATGAAAATCTAAATTTAGAAGAATTGTGTTATGAAGATGAATTATGGTTTTATTTTTGGTTTACACAAATTTTTTCAATTTTAGGAAAAAATGAATACTTTAATTTTATAAAACAAAATCAGTGGATTTTGAAAAGATTACCAAATTTTATTGCGTTTAATAATATATCAGAGAGTTTCATAAAAGAATCAGAGGCATCACAGTCATTTAAAAAATTTTTTGAGATCGTTTTAGATAATGATTTTGGAAGATTTTTAAATTATATATTAGAAGAAATACAACTTTTTAAAATGTCATTTAACAAAAAATCAAAAAGAAATAATGGTGGTAAGGAAGTAATCGTAAATGATAGAATGCTTAAATTTCATGAAACAGATCCAAGAAAATATTATAATAAAATATTTTTAGAAAGAACAAAATTTTTATCCAAAAATGTTTAAAACTAAAGAAAAAATTAATAAAATTATTGAATATTTAATATATATTTTTATATTTTTTATAACTCTTCAAACAAGATATATATTTTCTTATCTAACTCTAGGCTCTAAACAATTTGAATATGGAAAATTGTCAATTTATTTTACGGATATTATTTTTTTAGTAATTTTTTTATTATTTATATTTTTTAAAATAAAAGAAATAAAAAATATTAGGTCAAATAAATATTTTTATTTTATTTATTTGTTTTTCATAATATGTACAATTAGTTATTTTTTTGCTGAAAATACAGAAATTTATTTCTATTCACTTTTTAGAATTTTTGAATGCATAACAATTGTTATATTTTACAATTTATAAAAATTGATTGGCGCAAAGTATTTTATATTTTTATTGTTTCAGTAATTTTGCATTCTATTTTTGGCTATTTTCAATTTTTTAATCAAGAAATAAAAGCAAATAAATATTTAGGAATTTCATCACAAATTGCATCATCTGGCGGAGTTTCTGTTTTAGAAAATAATTACGGAAGATTTTTAAGAGTTTATGGTGGATTTTCTCATCCTAACATTTTTGCCGGATTTTTAGCTATTTCTATTATATTTTTAATAATTTTATTTTTAAATAATTTATTTAACGATAAATATAAAAAGATTTTTTTTTGGACCAGTCTATTATTTTTGTTTCAAGTTCTTATATTAACTTTTTCTAGATCCGGATTTTTGGCGCTTTTCATGTGTTTATTATTTTTATTAGTTTATTCAATAATAAAAAAGGATTTCAAAATAATGCTTCCCATGTTTGTGATTATATGTTTATTTTCTTTAATAAATATGTTTGTTTTTAAAGATCTAATAAGTCCAAGAATAGAACAATTAAATAGACTGGAGCAAAAATCAATAAGCGACAGGTCACTTCTAAGTGATCAAGCACATCAAATTATAGAAAGCAATTGGATATCTGGTGTAGGATTGGGTAACTATATTCCATATGTTTACAAAAATATAAACTCAAATTTAAATATTTGGGATTATCAGCCGGTTCACAATGTTTATCTTCTTATTTTTAGTGAGCTGGGAATTCTGGGATTAATATCTTATATTTTAATTTTTGTATATCTAATATTTTCAAAAATAAAAGAAAAAAAATATTTGTTAATGTTGCCAATTTTAATAATTTTGATAATTAATTTTTTTGATCATTATTTTTGGACTTCTTGGAGTGGACTAATAATGAGTTTTTTAATTTTAAACTTTTAAAATATTTATTCAACCCGCGAGGTTGTCAACCTGCGAGGTTGGGGGAATATCTACCCTCACCACATTTAATAAAGACTTTAGTTTTGTAGACAACAAAGAAGATATTGATTTTTCAATGTATAAACTAGGTAAGAATGTATTATTTAAGAAAGGAACATTATTTAAAATACCATCTGTTCCTAAAGTATATCTAGTAGATGATGATAATGGTCTAATACATTGGATTAAAACAGAAAAAACAGCAAGAAGATTATTTGGAACAACTTGGAATACATTAGTATTTGATTTAGATGAATCATTGTTTGGTGATTATACGGAGGGAAGTGTGATTGAGTAATAATTTATAACAAAAGGACGGTTTTCTTGAATAGAGAAACTGTTTTTTGATTTATTTTTAATATTTGTTTTTAGATATACGGGGTTGACAAAAAAATTTAGATATGATATTATCTTATGAAATATCTAAGCTATGTGCTAGATATTTTTTAATACCTAAAAACTATATTTATATGTCTAAAAAAGCTCTAAAAATAGTTAAAAAAACTAGAAAATATGCAAAATCAGTATATAATAGTTCAAAAACACTATTACTCGCTGTAAGTGTATTTTGTTCTTTAGCGTTTCCTCATCAGAGTATAGCTGCAACAGCAACAAACAGCACATCAGATGGTCTGTTTGGACAGATTGATGAGCCAAGCTCGAGTATTTTATTTATAGAGAGTGAAAATATTGATGTTTTGATTGTTGGCTCAGATATGTTCCCAATACCGACTGATAGAATACCAAAAAAACATGTAGTTTCTGTTAGTGCATATACTTCAGAAGTGGCTCAAACTGACTCATCTCCATGTATAACAGCAAACGGTTTTAATCTGTGTGAACATAATCAAGAAGATGTTATTGCTACAAATATGTTTGCATTTGGAACCAAAGTAAGAATTCCATCAATTGATCCAGATAGAGTATTTACTGTTGTAGATAGAATGAATTCAAGATATCAAAATCATGTAGATATTTGGATGAAAGATAAAGGCGACGCAATTCAATTTGGTAGAAGAACATTAGAAATTCAGGTTTATTAAAGATTTTATACAATAAACTCCGTTTAGACGGAGTTTTTTTATTTCTATATAAATAGTATTTGGAGGTCACGACCGGAATCGAACCGGTGAATAAAGGTTTTGCAGACCTCTGCCTTACCACTTGGCTACGTGACCATTTTATTATGTGTAAATATTATCAGAAAAAAACAATATTTTCAACTAGCCTATTAAAATAGGTCAACTTAATATTATTTTATTGTTTTTTATAGGTTGACCCAATTACATGACGTGATAAAATATATACATGAAACACATAAAAGCTAATAATCCACTTTATCACATTTTTAAGCTTATAATTTCACTTACAGGTGTTTTTATAGGAACAATAATTGGCCTTACGTTTTTTTATCCAATGATTTTGGCTTTTCCAAATAATTTACTTATGGTAATAATTGAACTTTATCTTGTTATATTTTTATCAATCGGATTTTATGAAATTTTTGGAATGATATTTTCAAATTATATAAATTATAGGCCACTTTTTGAACACAGTGGATTTAAGTTATTTTTTCAGAAAAAGAATTTTGCATATTCATTTTATATTTTTGGAATAATACTTTTTATCTTCTTTATATTAGGCTTTTAATAAAACATGAAAAAATTTATTATCATAGATGGAAATGCTCTGCTCCATAGAGCATGGCATGCAATTCCTCAACTAAGCACTAAAGACGGCATAATAGTAAATGCCGCTTTTGGATTTACTTCAATGTTTTTAAAAATTATTTCTGAACTAAAACCAGAATATATATGTTCTACTTTTGATATGAGAGCAAAAACATTTAGACATGAAAAATTTGCAAATTATAAAGCAAAAAGAGTAAAGCAACCAGATGAATTATATGATCAGATTCCAATTATAAAAGAAATTTTAAACTCATTTGATGTGCCAATTTTTGAAAAATCAGGATTTGAAGCAGATGATTTAATTGGAACAATTGCAGAAAAATTGCGCGGCAAAAAAGATATAGAAGTTTATATTGTAACAGGAGACATGGATTGCTTACAGCTTGTAGGAGAAAACATAAAAGTTTACACATTTAAAAGAGGAATTACAGAAAGTACGATTTATAATGAGGCAGCTGTCTATGAAAGATATTCACTAAAATCATCACAGATGATTGATTACAAGGCTCTTCGAGGTGATGTTTCTGATAACATTCCAGGAATTTTGGGAATTGGTGAAAAAACAGCAATTGAATTACTTAAAAAATTTAAAACTCTAGACGGGATTTATAAACAAATTAAAAATTCAAGTTTTTCAGATAAAATAAAAGAAAAAATTATAAACGGAAAAAAAGATGCATACTTTAGTCAAGAACTTGCAACAATAGATAGGAGTGTCTCAATTGATTTTAGTTTAGAAAAAGCTAGATGGGATTTTAGAAATGAAAAATTAGTTTATGATGTTTTTCAGAAATACGAATTTAAAAGTTTGCTTAGTAAAATTCCCAAATTTTCAAAAGCAAGAGAGTCATTGTTTGAATATCGTGGGGTAGAAAATTCTTCAAAATATCATCTTGTAAAAACTGACTCCGATTTCAATTTATTTTATAAGAAAATATATTCTCAAGAAGAATTTGTTCTCGACACAGAAACCACATCTTTAAATGTTTTTGATGCAAAATTATTAGGAATAAGTTTTTGTTTTCAAGCGGGAGAGGCTTATTTTGTTGTATATAAAAAAGAATATTTAGATAAATTATCTAAAATATTAGAAAGCAAAAGGGTTATAGGACACAATATAAAATATGATTATGAAATTTTAAAAAATTACGGGATAGAACTTAAAAATATTTATTTTGATACATTAATTTCCGGATATTTACTTTCAAAAACAGATAGAAGTTTAAAATTAGATGATTTAGTATACTCAGAATTAGGTTACAGAATGCAGGCAATAGAAGAATTGATTGGAAAGCGTGGTAAAAGTCAGCTAAATATGGCTGACGTTGAAATAAAAAAAGTTTCTGATTATTCATGTGAGGATGCTGATTATACATTTAGATTATATAAAAAATATAAAAAACAATTAGAATTAGAAAAATTAGATAATTTGTTTTTTAAATTAGAAATGCCACTCCTCAAGGTTTTATCAGATATGGAGCTGGATGGAATAATGGTTGATATGAATTATTTGAAAAAATTACAAAAAGATTTTCAAAATAAATTAGACGATTTGACAAAGAAAATTCATAAATTAGCAGGAGAAAAATTTAATGTAAACTCGACTCAACAATTAAAAGAAATTTTATTTGAAAAATTAAAAATTTCTACGAAAGGAATTAAATCAACAAAAACTGGTTTTTCAACCGCAGCATCAGAGTTAGATAAAATGAAAGAATTACATCCAATAATTGATTTGATTTCAGAGTATAGAGAAATAAATAAATTACAGTCAACCTATGTAAATTCTTTGATTGAAAATGCAGATAAAAATAAAAGAATTCATACGAGCTTTAATCAAGCAGTAACTTCAACCGGAAGACTGTCATCATCTGATCCAAATTTACAAAATATTCCAATTAGATCTGAGCTTGGTAAAAAAATTAGAAAAGTTTTTATTGCAAAACCGGGATTTTCTTTAATTTCTCTGGATTATTCTCAGATAGAGCTTCGTATCGTGGCTTCTCTTTCAAAAGATGATAAAATGATAAATTCTTTTAAAAAAGGAGAAGATATTCATTTAAGAACTGCAGCAGAAATTAATAACATTTCTCTTGACGAAGTAAGTAAATCACAAAGACGCATGGCAAAAGAAATTAATTTTGGAGTTATCTATGGACTAGGTCCTCGTGGACTTATGCAAAGAACTGATTTGAACATGGAAGAATCCAAAAATTTTATAGAAAAATATTTTACATTATATAAAAAAGTAAAAAATTATTTGGAAAAAATTAAATCATTTGCAGAAAAAAATGGTTATGTTTGTACTCTTTTTGGAAGAAAAAGGTATATTCCAGAAATTCACTCACATGCAATTATGATAAAAGCAGCAGCAGAGAGAATGGCCATAAATATGCCTATTCAGGGCACAGCCGCAGATCTTATAAAAATGGCTATGATTAAGATTTCGGGTGAATTAGGGGCAATTTCAGCCGATTCTCGCATGCTTTTACAGGTGCACGATGAATTAGTGCTTGAAGTACCCAATAAAGATATTGAAAAAGTCTCTAAAAAAGTGCAAGATATAATGGAAAATATATATGACTTTGGATTGCCGATAAGAGTCGAAGCAAGTTACGGTAGTAATTGGGGTGAATGTAAGTAGTTATAGTCTAAAATTTATCAAGTTTAATCTTTAAAGTATTAAATCTTTTAAAAATATGCTCTTCTTTCTATATGGAGATGATAGTTACAGATCATCTATAAAACTAAAACAGATAAAAGATAAATTTATAAAAGAGGTTGATCCATCTGGATATAATGTTGTTAATATTGAAAATCCGGATATTGAAAGTTTATCAAAAGAATTTACACAAACCGGATTTTTAGCGCATAAAAAACTTGTAATAATAAAAAATATTTTATCCCAAAAAGTTAGTAAAGAATTTGCAGATTTTTTGTTAGAAAACATTTCAAAGCTTCAGGATGATAAAGAAGATAATATTTTAGTTTTTTATGAAAATATTTCACCCAACTCAAAATTGAATCCACTGAGTGGAGAAAAATTAAGAATTTGGAAGTCATTATCGCAGGTAAAATATAAATGGGAATTTGAAAAGCTTCCAGATTTTCAATTGTTAAATTGGATAATTGAAGAATTTAAAAATCAAGGAAAAATTATTGATAAAAAAGATGCAGAATATTTTTTAGGATTGATTGGGAATGATTCATTCTCTCTTTCAAATGAAATACAAAAAGTTTCCAATCATTCAGGCGGAGAAAAAATTTCAAGAGAAGAAATGAGACAAATTATATCTCCGGTTATAAATGAAAATATGTTTTTATTTTCAGAAAAATTAGCAGAAAAGAAAAAAGCCGAGGCAATCAAATTATTAAATGAACAAATGTCTCTTGGAATAACTGTTCAGCAATTACTTTCAATGATCATAAGACAATATAGAATTTTATTACAGATTAAATCAGCTATTGAGAGCGGGGTATCACAAAATAATCTAGCAAAACATTTGTCACTTCATCCATTTGTTGTAAAAAAAAGTATAGATCAGGTGAACCTATACTCTTTATGTGAACTTGAAGAAATTTATAGAAAACTTTTAGAACTAGATATCAAAATGAAATCATCAAAACTTAAACCAAAAACTATTTTAAATTTATTTTTTCTCAACGTTTAGTTTGTTGATTTTTTTAGCTATACGAGATTTGATTCTATTGGCTTTATTTTTTTTAATTGGATTTCCTGTTTTCGCTGCTTTGTCTACCATTTTTTGTAATTTATCGTAGAATTTTTTTGATTCTTCTTTTGATACAGCTACAATAGAATCGGAGTTTTTTACCATGTCTTTAATTCTTCTTTTGATTTGTTTGTTTCTCGCTGTTCTTTTTTTGGATTTTCTTAGTTCTTTTTTAGCTGATTTTTTTTGGGGCATAAAATATAATTGTTTAATTTATTAATAGTTTAATAGACTAATAGTCTATTTATACGAGCGTTTATTTAGAGTGATGTTAATTTAGCATAAAAACAGATATATTTCAAGTAGTCAAATTTTTGACAAATGGCATATTGAGTGGTAATTTTATTTAGGTAAAAAATTATTATCATGGAGGATAAAATGAATACTGCAGTTTTGGGAATGCTTTGGGGAGATGAAGCCAAGGCAAAAATTATTCAATTGCTTATACCAGACTATGATATGGTTGTCCGCTTTCAGGGTGCTGCTAATGCTGGACACACTGTTTATCGCAGTGGTTCTAAAATAGTTTTGCATGCGATTCCAGTTGGAATTATTTATGAAAAAATCAGCGTCATAGCCGCCGGATGTTTAGTTGACCCAGTGTCTCTTATTAGGGAGATTGAAGAGATAGAATCAGCAGGTTTTAATGTTTTTTCAAATCTTAAGATTTATTCTAATGCGACCATTACAACTGATTTTGAAGTTGAGCTTGATAAAGCAAGAGAGGGGTTTATTTCCGGAAAATCTTCAAAAGTTGGAACTACTGGTCGGGGTATTGGTCCTAGTTATTCAAATAGGGCCTATAGAACAGCCATACTTTTCGAAGATCTTTTCAACGACCATGTGTTATTGAAAAAACTTGAAGATTTGTCTATGGACATGAATCCAAGATTGAAAACATACGGTGCAGACGAAATTGATCCTAAAAATGTTTACGCTAGATTAAAAGAATGCGCTACAAAACTTGAATCTTTAATGGTTTCCCCGCGCTATATTGGTAAAATTATTGAAGGTAAGGGAAATATTCTTTTTGAGGGTGCTCAAGGCGCGCTTTTGTGTCCAATCAATGGATCGTATCCATTTGTGACTAGTTTTCCAGTCAATCCAGCATTAATTCCTATAAGTTGTAATATACCAATGAAATATATTCATAAAATCATTGGTGTATTAAAAGCTTATCCTACTCGTGTTGGAGAGGGACCTTTTCCAACTCAGATTGGAGGAGAAAAAGAGGAGTTTCTTCGTAATCTAGGCAATGAGTTTGGTGCTACAACAGGAAGACCACGTAAATGCGGTTATCCAGATTTGGCAATTGCTAAATATGTAGTTCAATCATTTGGAATTGATGAAATTGCCCTTACATGTCTAGATACTCTTTGTGCTTTTTCTCAGAAAATTGGCAATATACAAATATGTGAAAATTATAAATTGCCAAACGGTGGATTCGGTATACCTCGGGAAGCAACAGCGAGTTATTTGACAAAAGTGGTGCCTCAATATAGTGAAATTAGTCTTATTTGTAATTGTTCTGGGGTAGACAGTGGGAGCGAGCTTCCACTTCAAGCCACAAATTATGTTAATTTAGTAGAAAATATTCTCGGTGTTCCGGTACAATTTGTTAGCACCGGTAAAAACATAGAGGATATTATAAAACTATAAGCAACAAAAAACGGGAAGATAAATTTTTCCCGTTTTATTTTTCTTAACTATACTATTTTATATTTTTTAAAACATCTGAAATTGTTAATTTATTTTTTTCTATAATTTGTTTGTTTAATTTTTGTTGTTTAATTGCATTTTTTAAATTGAAGTTGCCAACTTGGGTTCTTCTTAACTCCACAAGAATTCCGCCAGTTTTTAATTTTTTTCCTAAATCATTTGCAATTGATCTAATATATGTTCCTTTTGAACAATTTATTTCAAGTTCTAAAAATGGATATTTGTATTTTTTAATTTTAAGATTATTTATTTTTATTTTTATAGGTTTTATTTTGACATCCTCACCTTTTCTGGCTAGTTCATAAGCATTTTTTCCATTTATTTTTTTCGCGCTAAATATGGGAGGGATTTGTAATATTTCGCCCGTAAAATTTTTATCAACTATGTTTTTAATTTCAATAAGAGTTGGTTTTTTATCAACTTTAATATTTTTTATATTTCCCTCGGAGTCATAAGTGTCTGATGTTTTTCCCAGTTCTATTTTGGCAATATAAATTTTATCTAAAAAATGAAAAGCATCTAAAAATTTAGTAGCATTTGAAATAGCAAATATCAAAAGTCCACTAGCTATTGGATCGAGAGTTCCAGAAAATCCAATTTTTTTAATATTTGTAATTTTTCGTAGTTGTTTTATAACAAAAAAAGAAGACTTTCTAGGTTCTTTATCAACAAGTAAAAAAAATGAATTCCTGTTTTCTGCAATTTTTTTAATTAATTTTTCGTTATGAATGGGGTTTTGCATATTAATAAGTATTTTTTGGGTTTATAAATTTATTATAAATTGTGTCAAAAGAATTTTTAATATCTTTTGTTTCTAAATAGAGGATTATCTCCGTTTCTGTTGAGCTAAGTTCAATTATGTTTATATTTTGTAGCGCTATTTGTTGTAAAATTAAATATAAAAGCCCCGGAGTACTTAAATATTTAGAATTAAATTTTATACAAAGTGAGCTTATTTTTTCTTTTATAAATTTTGGTTTTTCATTTGTTGATTTTTTTATATCGGTTAAAAATTTATTTTCAAAAATAATTGTTGTTTCATTCGTGCCCTCTGATATTGTCATGAAATTTCCATTTATTAGCATTTTTGAATAAATTTTATTTATTTTTTCATGGATTGGTTTTGTTTTGTAAAAAGTCATGGTGCATAAATTTGAATGTATAGTAAGGTTTTCAATTTTAAAATCAGAATCTTTTATTTTTCTTTTAGTTTCATTTTGAATTCTAGACAAACACATTAGAATAGCATTTTCTGTGACATTTTTTTTGGTTTTTGATTGAATGTGTGGTTTTATAAATTTTGCAACACGAGTCAGGTTTAATAGTTTATAATAAATTCCAAATTGAAAAAAGGAGTTATTCTCAATTAAATTTTTTACCGAATCTTTTATCTTTAGCATAATGTTATATTTATAACAAAATTTAATATATTTATTATAAGTCTATATAAAATTAAAAAATTTGTAAATAGAGTCTATAATTTTTATATTAATATTTTTAGGGAGGATACCGTGGTTAGATCTCAAATACAGATAGAAAATGAGTTAAGTCTTCTCATGGGAGATGAGCTTTTTGATGAAATTGTAAACTATGTAAATAATCTTGAAACAGAGCAGGAAAAGTCTCTAGCACTTGAATTGATTTCAGAGAGAGACGAGGCCCTTTTCTCAAGATTTTATGAGGGAAATGCTTCACATACCGCATTTCCAAAATAAAAACAAAACCCAGTCTTTCTTTTGAGAAACTGGGTTTTTTCTATTGTTTTTGTTTTTATTTGATTTTGTAACTTATATTTACTTCAACTATTATTTCACCAATACCAGCTGTTATTGTTGGAGAAATACTTCCGCCACCCATACCACCCTTATCGCTTCCACCATAGGACATTTCTGGGTTATACGTTTCCCACCAACCAACAACTTTTCCAAGTTTTACACCAAGTGCTTTTGCAAGTATTTTAGATCTTCCCCTTGCATCTTCAATTGCTTTTATTCTTGCTTCTTGTTTTATGTCATTAATTTTTGAATTTTCAAAATTAACTCCATTTATTTGGTTTGCACCATTTATAGTTGCGGTTTGAATTATTTTTGAAATTAATCCTTCATTTTTTTCAACATTTTTGAGCGTTACAATAATTGTTTGATTTGCATTATATCCGGTTACTTTTGAGGCATTATTAATTACATCATAATTAGGATTTAGATAATAATTTTGCGTTTTAATATCATCTTTGTTTATTCCCAATTTTTCTATTTCAGAATAAATTTTATTTATTTTTGTATTCAGTTGATTTAAGGCGTCTTCTGCTTTTGCAATATTATCAATTTGTACGCCTAGGTTTATTTTTGCGGTATCATTTTTGTACTGAACCTTTCCTTGTCCAATGACAGAAATTTGATATTGATTTTGATAAACAAATCTGTCTTGTAATATTGCAACTATCATTATAATACCAAAAACAAGAATCCCGATTATTAATGCAATATATTTTTTTGGATTTATATTTTTTATGTCTAACATATTGTTATTTTTAATTATTGTTTAATAAATTAATTATACTACATAGTTATAAGTGTGCCAATTTGAGATTTGATTATAAGTAAATTTTGTTCTATTATAGATATATATGATAGCCTATTTAAAGGGGAAAATCCTTATAAAAACAGATAAATCAATAATTTTATTAGTTGATAATATTGGCTATGAAATTTTTATTTCCTATAAATTATTGGATAAAATAAGAATAGATCAAGAGTTCGAATTGTTTGTTTATCATAAGCAACGCGAAGATTCTCAGGAGCTTTACGGATTTTCAAATTGTGAAGAGAGAAATTTTTTTATTATGCTTTTGTCTGTGTCTGGTGTCGGTCCCAAATCAGCAATTAATGTTCTGGGCGTTTCTGAGGTTAAAGATTTGAAATCAGCAATTTCAACTGGAAATGCTGATATATTTAAAAAAGTTTCAGGAATTGGAACAAAAACAGCAGAGAGAATTGTAATTGAATTAAAAGATAAATTAGGTTTCTCTGGATTTTCAGGTGATCTAACATCAGAAGATAACTCTAATTTAGAGGTTTTTGAAGCATTGAATTCTCTCGGTTTTTCAGATAATGAAATAAGAAGTATATATAATCAAATTCCAAAAGAATTAGATACAAAAGAAAAAATTAAAACTGCACTTAAATTTTTGAAAAAATAAAATGCTACGGGTTATTTCAAAACAAGAATTAGATAATTTTTCTTCTTCAATAGAACACTCTCAATTTTTAGAGAGTTCTTTTTGGGAAAATTTTCAAAACTTACTCGGAAAAAAAGTATGGAGATATGGATTTTTTGATGATAATAGGCAAAATGAAATTTTGGGCGCCTTTCTTATAATAGAAAAAAAATTACCATTTAATTTTGGATATTTATATACTCCTCGTGGACCAATTATAAAGGATGATTTAGAAAATTCTAGAAAAATAGAAATAAGTAAAATTCTTTTTAAATTATTTAGAGATGTTTGCGTGAAAGAATTTAAGATAAAAAATATTTTTTTCAAATTTGAACCAAATTTTATTCCAGAAAATATAAAGCAAATAAAAAAAGTCAAAGATTTTCAACCATCAAAAACTTTAATTTTAGATTTATCAAAAAGCGAAGAAGAATTATTAAAAGATATGCATGAGAAAACAAGATATAATATAAGATTAGCAGAAAAAAGGGGAATTCAAATTATAAAAACAAATAAAGAAAAAGAATATATAACAGATTTTTTAAATTTAATTGAAAAAACTTCAAAAAGAGATAATTTTAAATCACATTCTGGTGATTACTATTTAAAAATGTTAACATCTTCTGATACAAACATAGATCTTTGGGTTGCAAAAAAAGACGACAAAGTTATTTGCACAAATATTGTTGTAAATTTTGGAGATACTGTTACATATTTACACGGCGCATCATCTGATGAATATAAAAATTTAATGGCGCCTCACCTATTACAGTGGAGTCAAATTAGGTGGGCAAAAGAAAATAATTATAAATATTATGATTTTTGGGGCATAGCTAAAACAGACGATAAAAATGATACTTGGTATGGTTTTACGAGATTTAAGAAGGGCTTTGGTGGATTTGAATTAGAATATCCAGGTACTTTTGATGTTGTATATGATAAAAATTTTTACTCACTTTATAATTATTTAAGAAAAATTTTTTAACATGGTAAAAAAAATAATAAAAAAAGTAATACCAAAATCAATTATTAGCCATTACCATAAATTTTTGGCTCTTTTTGCTTCTTTTATTTATGGAAATCCATCAAATAAATTAATTGTAGTGGGAGTTACGGGAACAAATGGAAAGTCAACCACAATAAGTCTAATTTCTCACATATTAGAAGAAGCTGGATATAAAGTTGGTTCAACTTCAACAGCTGAATTTAAAATAGGAAGTAAAAATTGGTTAAATGATAAGAAAATGACAATGCTGGGAAGATTTAAATTACAAAAGTTATTATATAAAATGTGCAAAGAAAAGTGTGAGTACGCCATAATAGAAACTTCTTCTGAGGGAATAAAACAATTTAGGCACCTGGGAATAAATTATGATTTTGTTGTTTTTACAAATTTGACACCAGAACACATTGAATCACACGGATCTTTTGAAAATTATAAGAATTGTAAATTAGAATTATTTAAACATCTAACAAAATATAAAAATAAAATTATAAACGGAAAAGAAATTAAAAAAAATATTTCTGTGAATAGAGATGATAAGAATTCCGGATATTTTTTAAGTTTTGACGCAGATAAAAAGGTCGGTTTTTCAATAAATAAAGAAAGTGAATATCAGGCAAAAAATGTAGAGCTAAAACCACAGACAAAATTTAGAATTCAAAATCAAGAATTTAAAACAAATTTAATAGGGCAATTTAATATTTATAATTGTTTGTGTGCGATAAGTGTTTGCAATACACTTGGGGTTTCAATTAATATTTGTGCAAAAGCAATAGAAAATTATAAGGGTGTTCCTGGTAGAATGGAATTTATAAATTGTGGTCAAGATTTTAAAGTTATAGTTGATTATGCGCCAGAGATAGAGAGCATGAGAAATTTATATTCAATATTGGACTATTTTTATTATGAAAAATTAATTCATGTTTTGGGTTCTTGTGGTGGGGGGCGAGACAGAGATAGGCAACCTATTTTAGGTAAAATGTCCGGGGGAAAGGCAGATTTTGTTATAATTACAAATGAAGATCCATACGAAGATGATCCAATGAAAATTATAAATAATGTTGCTGGTGGAGCAATTGAAAGTGGAAAAGAATTAGATAAAAATTTATTTAAAATATTAGATAGGCGACTTGCCATAAGAAAAGCAATTGAGCTTGCGGGAAAAGATGATCTAGTTTTGATAACTGGTAAGGGCTCAGAACAATTTATTTGTGTAAAAAATGGAAAGAAAATTCCGTGGGATGACAGACGCGTAGCCCAAGAAGAATTAAAAGCAAAATTTAATAATTAAAATATATGGATAAAATTATTTTATCTGGCTGTGCGATTATAGAAGATGAAAAATTACTTCTTCTATATAAAGATAAAGATGATTTTTATGAATTTCCTGGTGGAAAAGTAGAGGAAGATGAGACAATAGATGAAGCTGCGCTTCGTGAAACAATGGAAGAAATTGGATGTAAAGTAAAAATTCACAAACATTTAATTGCAATTGAATTTGAAAAAGACGGAAAAACATATTTGAGCCATAAATTTTTTGCAGAAATAGAAACAGGAATGCCATACGCAGATGGAATAGAGCACAGTGATATATTGTGGCTACCAATAAAAGATTATAAAAAATATAATCTAGCCCCAAATGCAATAATTTTTTGTGAAAAATATTTAAATAAGGAATTAGATGTCTAAAAAAATAAAAATTTATATTATTTTTTCGACTTTAATTATTTTGGGATTTATTTTTTACCCTCAAAGAATAAAAATAAAAGATTTTTTAATAACCCCAAAAAATGTTAATTTACCAGTTGAGCAAAGTTTAAATGACTTATCATCTTTAAGCGCGGATTTGGAGATTAATGACAATAATAATGATTCTGCAGAGATGATCCATGAGTCATCTATACAAAACAATGATAATGTAACAATGTCTCCAAATCCGCGCACTGATAATATTATTAAACAAGAAATCAATTTAAAAGTCCCATTTACAATACAATCACCGGATCAAAAATGGGATGAAAAATATAAAGAAGGTTGTGAAGAGGCGAGTATTTTAATGGTTTATTCATATTTAAAAAATAAATCAATTACAGTTAACTCTGCTATGTCAGATATTGGAAAGATGATTGATTTGCAAATTACTAAATATGGTGGTCAGTATAATTTATCAGCATCAACTACTGCACAACTTGCAAATCAGTTTTTTGGTGTAAACCATGAATTAGTTGAAATAAAATCAGCCCAAGATATAAAAAGAATTTTATCTGATGGAAATCCATTAATTTTGCCAACGCTTGGACGAGAATTATATAATCCAAATTTTAAAAGTCCCGGACCAATTTATCACATGCTTGTTGTAAAAGGATATACAAAAGACGGAATTATAATTACAAATGATCCCGGCACAAGAAAAGGAAAGGATTATACTTATAATCCAGATATTTTATTTAATGCAATAGGGGATTGGGATTATAATATTGAATCACCAAATGCAAATTTAAAAATTGGAATTATTTTAAAATAGTTGCTCTCAGAAAAATTATTTAATTAAAAAACATAGTAATGTAAATATTCTATGTTTTTTAAATTTTACTATGAATTATATAATTTAAATTTTTGTATGGTGTTATTTTCTAATTTCATCTTTAAATCTTTTTCCTGCTCTAAATTTTGGTGTTAGCATTTCCGGAATGTTTATTATTTTTGATAAATTTCTTGGGTCAACACCAGATCTGGATTTTGTTTTTATAACTTCAAATTGTCCAAAACCCGTTAGACTTACTTTTTCACCATTTTTAAGATTCTCAATTATTGTGTCAATGAAAATATCTAAAATATTTTCAGCTTGTTTTTTGCTAATGCTAGATTTATTTGCAATTGTATGAATTAATTTTTGTTTGTTCATGTTATTTTATTAACTCCTCTTCTCTTATTATTTTGATTTTGTTGCCCCTCATGGATTTATTAATATTTAAAATTACTGCATTTATTATTACTTCACCATTCTTAGGTATTTCAAAAATCATTTTTGAATCAGTCAAAAATTTATCAATAACAGTTTCTTTATTAACACCTATAACAGAATCTTTTGCTCCAACCCAACCAACATCCGTTATGTAAATTGTTCCATTTTTTAAAATTTGTGCATCATTTGTTTGAACATGGGTGTGCGTTCCTAAAACCGCATGGGCGCGTCCGTCAACATAAAAACCAAATGCAACTTTTTCACTTGTTGTTTCAGCATGAAAATCAACTATTGTAATATCTACAACATCTTTAATTTTTTTGTAAATCTTATCAAATGTTTTAAATGGACAATCAGCGTCACCGGCCTCTTTTACAAAAGTTTTTCCAAGTAAATTAATTATTGCTATTTTTTGTTTATTAATCTCAATGATTTTATAACCATTCCCAGATTTAGTATCCGCCATATTTTCAGGAATTACAAAATCTAATTTACTATTTGCAATAATTTTATTTGGGTCTTCTTTTTTAAAGGCGTGGTTTCCACATGTGAAAAAATGAATTCCAATATTTTTCATTTCTAATAAGCTTTTTTCTGTAACTCCTTTTCCATGAGCTAAATTATCCGCATTTGCTATAACAAGATCTGGTTTAAATTTAATTTTCAGTTTTGGTAATATTTTTGTAAGAGCATTTCTTGCGATTGCTCCAGAAACATCACCAAAGAATAATATCTTTATCATAATTTTATCTAGCGTATTCAGTTATTCTTGTTTCTCTAATAACATTAACCTTTATTTCTCCAGGATATTTTAATTCCTGTTCTACTTTTTCAGCAATGTTTTTTGCTAATTTTATAGAACCTAAATCATCAATTTCTTCTGGTTTTACAAAAATTCTTATTTCACGACCAGCTTGAATTGCATAAGTTTTATCAACTCCTTCAAATGAATTTGCAATTTTTTCAAGTTCATCTAATCTTTGTAGGAAATTTTCATAATTATCTTTTCTTGCTCCTGGTCTTGCACCACTTATTGCATCAGCAACTTTTACAATTAAAGACTCTAACGTTGCGGGATTATCATCGTGATGGGTTTTTGCACAGAGAGCAACCTCTTCACCAATTCCGAATTTTTTTAAAACATCATAACCAATTTCAGGGTGAGTTCCTTTTATTTCGTGGTCAAGTGCTTTTCCTATGTCATGGAATAGTCCGCCTTTTTTAGCAATGGCTACATCAGCGCCAAGCTCCTCAGCAATTAAAGCTGATAAGTGCGCTACTTCAACAGAGTGTTTTAATTGATTTTGTCCATAAGAAGTTCTGTATTTTAATCTTCCAAGTAGTTGAATTAATTTTGGATCAACTGTTGGAATACTAACGTCATAAATTGCTTCTTCTCCGGCTTTTTTAATATCAAGAGCTAATTCTTTTTTAGCCTCCTCAATTGTTTGTTCAATTCTTCCAGGATGAATTCTTCCGTCTAATATTAATTTATCAATTGCTCTTTTAGCCAAATGACGTCTTATTGGATTAAATCCAGAAATAACAATAACATCTGGAGTGTCATCAATTATTATTTCAACACCAGTTAATTTTTCAATTGTTCTTATATTTCTTCCTTCACGACCAATAATTCTTCCCTTCATTTCATCTGATGTAATATTAACAGCGGTTGTTGTTGTTTCAGTTGCGTGATCAATTGCACAACGTTGAATTGCAGTAGACAGCAAATCTCTTGCCCTCTTTTCTAATTCTTCATTTGATTCTTGTTCTAGTTTTTTAATTCTTCCAACTAGCTCTTCTTTCATTGTACTTTCTGTTTTTTCAAGTAAAACATCTTTTGCCTCATCTTTTGTCATTTTAGATATTTTTTCCAGTCTTTCCATTTGCATTTCCTGAATTTTTTTAATTTCGGTTTTTAGGTGCTCTATTTTTTCTGCTTTATCTGCGAGACTTTGGTTTTTGTTTTCTAAATCAAGAAGTTTTCTATCAAATAAAGACTCTCTTTCCTCTAGTCTTTTTTGAATGTGAGTTATTTCTTTTCTTCTTTCATTTTCTTCTCTTTTTGCCTCATCAATAAGTGATATTGCTTTTTCTTTTGCTTGAAGTAAAACATCTTGAGATTTTTCTTTCGCTTTTTCTAAAATTTCCTCCGCTTTTCTTTCAGCACTGTTTACGGAATTTTTTGCTATTGTTTGTCTTAGTTTATAACCAATAAAAACGGATAACAAAAAAACAATTAGTGCCGAACCAGCATAATAAATAACTTCCATATTTTTATCTTTCTATATTTTGAACAAAGAATACAAAATCCCACCTCTTAGGTAGTTTTTTTTGATTATATTTGAAGTTTTAAAATCTATTTTAAATGTCATTTTGGCTTAAATTACAAGTTTTTTGCTTCAAATTTGAGATTTACTGATATTTCTTTGCTCAAACTTAATTTTTTATTATAAATTCATTTTAGCACACTAATGATAATTTTTCAAGACCATGTTTTTGGATATAATTATGGCAATTTTTTGATTCTCGACCTTAAATTGTAATTTTTTTGATGTTTTTATATCAATTATATTTTTTGGAGAAAAAATGAAAGATGGATTTGGTGTACTTTTTGCTTTTTCGTCTGATCGTTTTCTTAGTTTTTGGGATAATATTTTGAGTGATGTACTACAAAATTATTTAAATTAATACAATAAAATTTAAAAAACCACCCCATTGAGATGTTGTGATTTTTTATTAAAAAATTTTTATTTTATAACTTTATCAACTAATCCGTATTTAACTGCATCAGTAGCATTTAGATAGTAATCTCTGTCAGAATCAGTTTCAATTCTTTTAATGTCTTGACCGGTATGAAGTGACAAAATTTTATTTAGTTTATCTTTTATTTTTAAAATTTGTTCTGCCTTTATTTTTATGTCTACTGCTTGTCCTTCTGCACCACCCATTACCTGATGAATTAGAATTTCTGCATTTGGAAGTGCGAATCTTTTTCCTTTTGCTCCGGCCGAAAGTAAAACCGCAGCCATTGAAGCGGAAAGTCCAACCGCAATAGTTGAAACATCAGATTTGATAAATTGCATTGTGTCGTAAATTGCAAGCCCGTCCGTTACGCTTCCACCAGGACAGTTAATATATAATTTTATATCTTTATTGCTCTCAGAGTCTAAAAATAATAATTGTGCAATTATTGTGTTTGCAACTCCATCATCAATTGGCTGACCTAAAAAAATTATTCTTTCTTTTAATAGTCTTGAATATATATCATAGGCGCGTTCACCCATGTTTGTTTTTTCAATTACCGTTGGTATTAGATACATATATTTATTTTTTAATTTATTATTTATAATTTTAAATTGATTTACTATTTGGTCATTTTTAATTATTGAATAATAAATAGACAATCAATTGGAAATTGAAAATAGTAAATTATTGTGATATTTGCCATATATTATTATTAAATACTAATTTACCATTTATTTCAAATCCAGCCGCCTTTTTGTGTCCACCACCACCAAATATTAGTGCAATTTGCGAAACATCAATATCATCTCTTGTTGTTCTTAGGCTTCCTTTTACCTTTCCTAATCCATTGTCTTTTAAAACAAGAGAACATCTTATGTCGCTCGATAAATTATTTAAATAATTGGAAATTCCTTCTGTTGCCTCTTCATCTAGATTGAATTTTTTTATATCTTCTGAAAAGACAGCCGTTATAACCATATTTAATTCTTTGCTATACACTATTCTTTTTAAAACCCCCCCCCAAAGTTTTAATACATTAACTGTTTTATTAAAAATATGAGCATTTAAAACTTGATTTATGTTTGCACCAATTTTTAAAAGTTCTGACGCTGCTTCAATGGACTGTTGTGTTGTGCCACCGTTTGTAAAATTATTTGTATCAGTTAGTATTCCAGTTAATAAACAGGTAGCGGTGCTTACGCCCACTTCATATTTTAATGATTTAAAAATTAAATAGATAACTTCTGAGGTAGAAGAAGCCTCACTAATAACAATATTTATATTTCCATAATTGTTATTTGTTATATGATGATCTATGTTTATTTTTCCAAGTGGAAATTTTTTGTTTTCTAAAACTTCTTTTATTTTAGTCATTCCAATATCAGCGCAATCAAGCATTATACAAGAATCAAACTCAGTATTTATAATTTTATTCAAATCATTTTCTATAAATTGAATTTCTTTTATGTAGTTATAGTTTTCAGGAATACCATCAACGCAAAAACAAGTAATTTGTTTTTTTAAATCAGATAGATAATTTCTCATAGCCAAAATGCTTCCTATGGCATCTCCATCTGGTTTTCTGTGCATTATTAACAATACTTTATTGGAGGCCAAAAGAGATTGCTCCAGTTTTTTTATTTCTTCGCTTAACATACTATTTTAATTCATCTTGTATTTTATCTAGAACTTCATAAACGTCTCTTCTTTTTTTGTCTCCGTCATCAATAAAGAATCTTAACTTGGGAATTGTATAAAATCTTATTTTTGATTTTAAACTTCCTTGAATTGATTGTGAGTTCGATTTTAAAATTTTTAGAGCTCTGTCTTCATGTATATCTGGGATTGTTGTAAAATTTATATTTGCAATTTTTAGATCGGGAGTCACAGAAACACCGGTTATGGTTACAAAACACCCGGGCATTTCAATCTCCCTTTCTATTATTTGAGAAATTAAACTTAGTAATTCTGAACTAACTTGTTCTGTTCTTTTTGACATTTTTATGAATTTTTTTCTGTATAAAATTCTAATATATCTTCTGCTTTTATAATTGGTTCACCAGTGAATTCTATTCCACATTCTACCCCATTAGAAACTTCACTTACTTCTTCTCTTCCGCTTTGCAATCCAGTAACTTTCCCAAGTGTTATTATCTCAGCATTCCTTAATACTTTAACAATTGTATTTACAGAGGTTTTTCCTTTTGTAATTCTTACACCAACAACCATTTTCTTGGGAAGTGTTTTGAATATTTTTAAAACCAATCCTTCACCTATTTGTTCTCTTATCATTTGTGGGATTATCATTTTATCGATTTTTACCTCTAGGTCCTCTAGTAATTTATAAATAATTGTGTAATTTTTTATTTCAATATTTTTTTCTTTTGCTATTAATTCTGCATTCGGATTTGTCTTAACATGAAATCCTAAAATTATTGCATCTGATGATTCGGCGTCTAAAATATCCTTATCTGTAATATTCCCCAGACCACTTTTTATAATTTTTACATTTACTTCTGGTTTGTTAATTTTTTTAATGGATTCTATTATTGCTTCTTTTGAACCAATAACATCTGATTTTAATATTACATTTAATTTTAATTGTGATTCATCTTCTTTTGTATCTTGTGCATTTGTGCTTTTGTTTATCTGTGATTTGATGTTTTGTTTTTTTAGATTTTTATATTCATTTTTATCAATATCAGCATTAAATATGTCCCCAACATGAGGGGCGTTTTTAAATCCTAACACTGCGACTGGAGTTGATGGTGTGGCTGAGTTTAGTTTTTCTCCTTTATAATCAATCATTGAACGAACCTTCCCGCTAATATTTCCTGTTATAAATTCATCTCCTAGTTTTAGAGTTCCTGTTTGAATTAAAACTGTTGCAATTGGACCTAAATTTTTATCAACATGAGATTCTATAATTGTTCCAATTGCTTTTCTGTTTTCATCAGCATGCAAATCTTCCATATCAGATAATAAATTTATCATTTCTAATAATTCTTTTATGTTTTTACCTTCTTTTGCTGAGATTGGAACGCAAATTGTTTTTCCACCCCAGTCTTCTGGAATTAAATTAATTTCAGAAAGCATGGTTTTTGTTCTTTCAATATCTGCTTCCGGTTTATCAATTTTATTTATTGCAATTATAAATGGAATGTTTTCTTTTTGAACGAGTTCAATTGATTCTATTGTTTGTGGCTTAAGTCCTTCGTCAGCAGCAATAACAATTATTCCAACGTCAGCAATTTTTGCACCACGAGATCTCATTCCCTTAAATGCTTCATGGCCCGGAGTGTCTAAAAAGGTTATTTTTCTACCACCGAGTTCAACCTGATATGCCCCTATGTGCTGAGTAATATTTCCGCTTTCATTATCAATTACATTTGCTGTTCTTATTGTGTCTAATAATTTTGTTTTTCCATGATCAACATGACCCATTACTACAACAACGGGTGGCCTTTTTGTTTTTTTGGAATCTTTTTCTAAAAGTTGTTCTAATTTTTTTCCTTTTTCGATGTCTTTTTCAATTTCTTTTTTTTCATTTGAAATTTTTTCTGTTTTAAACCCCAGATCTTCAGCAATAATTGAAGCAGTATCATAATCCATCGTTGAGTTAAGAGAAATCATTATTCCATTTCTCATGAGTTCTGTCATGACTTTATTTATTGGTATGTTCATTTTTTCTGCTAATTCCTTAACTATTATATTGTCTTCTATATATATAATTTTTTCATTGTCTATTCCTGTGTCTTTTTTGTCACTAATCTTTATTTCTTTTATTTTTGCTTCTTCTTCTTGAAATTTTACTTTTTTCTTGTGTTGAATATAGGCCAATTTTATTTTGTCAATCAAAGAATCATTAATTTTTATAGCTTTTGCGCCAATATGAAAACCAAGCTCAGGAAGAATTTCCAAAAGTTCATTTGTTGTTATTTTTAGTTGTCTTGCTAGTTCTGTTACATTCATTTTATTATTTTTTTATTTCTCAATCATTAAATAGTTGATTACTAATAATAGCTTTTTATTGGCTCAAAGTCAAATATCATACTTATTTTCATATTTGACATAAATCAAAATATTTTATATATTATCTTATTAAATAAATTATAGAAAAGCGGGTTCGTGTAATGAGCTTATCAATAGAAAAACAAATAAAGGAATTTGTAAATAATAGTAATAATATTTTACTTGTAATTCCAGAGCAATATTCTGGCGATGCGCTGTCAGGCGCCATGGCTTTTTATAATTATTTATTTCAAAGCAAAAAACAAGGTAGTATAGATTTAATTTTACCTCAAAAACCTAAAAAAATATACAGTTTTTTGCCTAAAATCGAAGATGTTGTTATAGAATTTGATAAAATTAAAAAATTAGTTTTTGATGTAAATACAGAAAATATAAAAATTAAAGAAATTGATTATACAGAAGAAAATCAAAGATTAAAAATTTTTTTAACTTCAACTCCGAGCGAGATTAAGCCAGAAGACATAACTGTTTATTATAATGATTTTTATGATCTTGTTGTAATATTTAATTCTCCCGATTTACAGTCACTTGGAGATTTGTTTGCTAAAAATGCAGAATTTTTTCATAAAACTCCAATTATAAATATTGATTTTAATCCAGCAAATGAAAAATATGGTCAAATTAATTTTGTTGATGCTAGATTCAATTCAATCTCAGAACAGATTTTTGAATTTTTTAATATAACTGATTCTTATATTTCAAGAGAAGTAGCGGATTGTATTTTCTCTGGTCTTGTTTTTGCAACAAAGGGTTTTACAAACAACATAGTTACGCCAAATTGTTTGTCAATTGCAAGTAAATTGATACAATTGGGCGCAGAAAGAGATAAGATTATATCCAATATTTATCAGAATAAATCAATAGCACTTTTAAAAATTTGGGGGCAGATATTGTCACAAATGAATTATGATGAAAATTCAAAGATGGCTTGGTCTTTTGTTGATGTTGAAACTCAAGACGTTGATAATGTTGGAGTAAGAGAATTAATTGAGGATTTAATTTCCAAGTCACCACAAGTTGAGATAATTGTTTTATTTCATAGAATATCTGAAGAAATTGTTCGTGTCTATGTTTATTCAAATTCTAAGCATAGTTCATTTAAAATTGTAAATGGAATCGTGGAAAAAGACAGAATAATGGGTGATGATGATTTATTGTGTTTTGAATTTCGAGGAGTTTCTGAAGATTATTATATAAATATATTAGAAACAATAAAAAGAAATCTTAATTTAACTATTTGAGGGTAGTTATCTGTAAATAAAAAATTCACCCGATGGGTGATTTTTGTTATGGTGGGCATAGATGGACTTGAACCATCGACCCCCACTTTATAAGAGTGATGCTCTAACCAACTGAGCTATATGCCCTTTATTTATACAATAATATTACAAAACATTTTAAAAATCAATGGTGGGTCCAAGAGGATTTGAACCTCTGACCTTTACGATGTCAACGTAACGCTCTAACCAACTGAGCTATGAACCCACAACAATACAATAATATAATAAATAAAGCATTTTGTTAAGAGTCGTTTTGTGTTTTTATTTAAGCTAATATATAATATATAGTATGTTAATTATAGAATTTATAAAATTATGGAAAATAATTATTTAAACAATAATCAACAACAGGACATAGATTTAAGCAATGTTTTGGATTCTGCGATAGAACAGAAGCAACAAATGATGTATCAAAATTCTGTTATGAGTCAATCAAAAAGTAAGAAAAAGAAAAAAACGTATTTATTTATAATAATAATTTCTTGGATTGTGATTTTTGGTATTGTTTTTGCTACGCTAACTAGAAATGCAAAAATAAAAGAACAAAGAGAAAAAATTCAAGAAGAAATGAGATTAAAAATTCAAAAACGTAATGTTATTCAAAATCAAAATGAATAAACAAAAAGCTTTTACATTAATAGAACTACTCGTGGTAATATCAATTATTGGTCTTCTATCAACCCTAGCAATTGTTTCTTTAAATGGCGCAAGGGCAAAAGCGAGAGATGCAAAGAGAATGAATGATTTAAAAAGTATTTCTGACGCTTTGGAGGTGTATTATATTGATAATGATGAGTATCCAAAGAATACTCGTTCTGGGGATTGTAATTACGGTAATAACATTGCTGAAGAAATTTATGTGGATTCCGCGGGGGGTTATATTTGCTCTGGGTATGGATTTTATTCTTTGTTTGATAAAATTCCAAGTCCCCCAAATGCACAAGAAAAATATGAATATAACTACGATACACCCAAAACCCCACCATGCGTATTCACTACTTATATGGAGAGCGGTATACTTTCTTTTGGTTGTAAGGGGGGTAATTGTAAAAGATACGATAACATAGATGAGTGCGCTATTAATTAATTTTTTATTTTTTATAAATTAAATCTATAGATTTTTTAGTTAAAAGATGCATAAATTATGCTAGAAAATGTATTGGCTCAAACGAGTTCAGGAATTATTTTGTTATTAAGAATAATAAAAAAATTGATGTTTTAGAAAATGGCAAATTGTCTTGTGCAAAATTTGTATCAGAGGTTTTGTATAAATTTAAATTGATAAAAAATGTTCATGTAAGTGTTGCCTCAACAATAAAAGAATTAAAAATTTCTGGCTGGAGGAAAGCCAATACTAAGAATTTATATTTAGGAGATGTATTAATTTGGGAAAAAAATAATAGCGGGCATTATCATATAGGATTTTATGTTGGAGACAAATTGGCAATTAGTAATTCTGTGAAATTTAGAGTTCCTCGCGTTCATCATTTTACATATCGCGGAAAAAGATCTATAAAATTAGCGTTAAGATATAGGTCTTGATTTTTTCATGTATAGTAATAAGATATTTATATAAGTAAATTTTAGGAGGTAGAAATGAGTGATATTACTTATGTTTTAGAAAAAGATGTCGGTCTGATAAGTTTTTATCAATCACGACCAGATCCCGATTTAGTCAAAGATTTATTGGAACTTTGCTGTTTGCAAGCAAAAGAATGCGATATTCGTTTTTATGTGATCCCGTGTTCTACTGTTATTGGAAAAATTCTTTTATTTTATAAGGCTTTTTGTCAAGAAAAAGGAAAAGAGTTGCGCATTTTATGTGCAAATCAAGGAGTTTTAAGTTATATCAAAATGCTTCGCATAGATCAATTAATAAAAGTTGGTCTAATGGAGTAGTCGTTTATTTTTTATCTTTTAAAACCGAATCCACGAGATTCGGTTTTTATTATAAAATAGTTTTTCTTATTTTTATTTTGTAAGAAAAAATATTTATTAAAAAGTGTAGTATTCCTAATATTAAAATTGAATATATAAAAAATTCAATTTTTATTTTTATATATAATGAAAGAATAATAAATGACCCTATTATCCAGTCAATTTGGTCAAAAATTGGAAGCGATTTTCCGGGAGAAATTTTAAATTTTCTTTTTATAAAACTTTTTAATAAGTCTCCTATAAGCGCGCCAAAGCCCATAAGAAATCCAAAGACAATAATATTAATTTCATTGTAATTTATTATTTCAATTTTATGAAAAAGCGCGCTTAATATTTTTTGAGAAAAAGCAACTAAAATTCCAAAAATTATTCCAAAAAATAATCCGCGCCAAGTCTTATTTTCACCAAATAATTTTTTATTTATTGGAGAATTTAAAAAATTTATGCGTAGAAAAAATAGGGGAGCCATGTTTGCAAAAGCACCTGGTAAAAAAATCCAGATAATTTTTAGAATATAAATTATCACATTTTTTTATTTAGAAATTTATAGAAGTGAAGTGAGAAATGTAAACTCATTAAAATATTTAAAATTATAATTATTAGGTTAAAAAAGTTTTTACTTATCCCAAAAATAATGACTAGTAAAAAAGCGCTTTCAAAAATTATTTTATAATAAGTTATTCTTGCATAAGGAATTATTATCCAGTCATTTTTTAAGAATTCGTTTTTATTTATAATAATCATTAAATATAACGCAGGCATTATGAAAATAAAATAAGCTAAGTTTAATGAGCTAATAAATTCTATCTTAATAAGTCCCAATACAAAAAATAAGAAAAGTAGGTTATCACATAACATATCTATAAATTTTCCCCTATCGCTATCTTTTTTTTGGTGTCTTGCAAGCACTCCATCAAAAAAATCAGTAAATGCTCCAATGATTAGAATTATAAAAGCAATTATAAAATTATAATCAACTAAGAAGAAAAATATGGCCCCAGCTAAAGCTCTTAAAAAACTTAGAGAATTTGCTGTGAAACCTAATTTATTAAGGGTTTTTATTATCCAATTAAAATATTTAGCACGAAATTTTTTTGATTTTTCGTTTGAAATATCTATTATTTTGTCTAGTTGTTTCATGTATTTTTATATATAAATAATATATTTTTTTTATAAGATTTTCAATGAATTATTAGATCTTGCAATTTTTTAGATTTGTGGTAATATTACTTATACTTAAATTTTGGCACAAAGACCGCTTAAATTTAGGTATTTAATAATTAAGAGGGGTCTTTTTTATTTTCAATTATGTTATTTACCATTTTCAATTGATTTACTATTTAGCTATTTTTAATTGTTAAATAATACAATAAATCAATTAGAAATTGAAAATTGAAAATAGCAAATTAATATTATGAGTACAAAAGAAACAAAAGAAAAAGCTAAAAGCGCTTTTGGTGCTATTTTAGGAACACATGATGAAATAAAATTACCAAAGGTTGGTGATTTAGTTGAGTGTTCTGTTATTTCAATAGGAAAAAACGAGGTTATTTTAGATTATAAAGGAATTACAAGTGGTGTTGTAAGAGGAAAAGAAATTCATGATGAATCCGGTTTCTCAGGAAATTATGCAATTGGAGATATAGTATCTGCAACAGTTTTAGAGCTTGATAATGAAAAAGGAATAATGGAATTATCTTTCAGATACGCAAGTCATCAAAAAGCATGGGATGAATTAGAACAAATGATGAAAGACGAAAAACTTGTTGAGGCAAAAGTAACTGACGCAAATAAGGGTGGATTAATGGTAAAGGTGGGAAACGTAATGGGATTTTTACCAGTATCACAGTTAACAACAAAATATTATCCAAGAGTCGAGGGTGGAGACAAATCAAAAATTTTATCACACCTAAGATCTTTTATAGGAAAAAGTTTTTCTGTGGTTGTTATCGATGTTGATGAAAGAGAAAATAAATTAATTGTTTCACAAAAATCAGCATGGGCAGAAGAACAAAAGAAAACCCTAGAAGAATTTACAATTGGAAAAGTTGTTGAGGGAAAAGTAACAGGAGTTGCTGATTTCGGAATTTTCGTAGAATTTGGAGAAAATTTAGAAGGACTTGTTCATATTTCTGAGTTAGCGTGGCAGAGAATTGATGATCCAAGTGATATTGTAAAAGTTGGAGATAAAGTAAAAGCAGAGATTATTTCAGTTGATGATGGAAGAATTTCTCTATCAATGAAAAGATTACAAAAAGATCCATGGACAAATATTGCAAAGAAATACAAGATTGGAGATAAAGTAAAAGGAACAATTTTGAAAATTAATCCATTTGGAGCCTTTATAGAGCTTGATAAGGATATTCATGGACTTGCTCATATATCTGAATTAAGTGATAAAATAATAAATAGTCCAGAAGATGTTGTAAAAATTGGAAATTCTTATGAATTTACAATTATAAATTTAGAACCAGAACAACACAGGCTTGGATTATCTCTTAAAACGCACAAAAAATCATCTAAAAAAGAATCTACAGAAGATGAGGCTTTAACAAATGAAGAACCAGAATCAAAAGAAGAATCAAAAGAAGAAAAAGCAGAAAAGGAAAATAAAGAATAATTTTATTTTGATTTTTTAGTGTTGTATACTTAATGTGTGTTTAAATAGTAAACTATAAAATATGAAAAATACATTAAAAGGATTGATTTCTGTTTTTGTAATAATTTTTCTTATAGCAATCGCTTTTAGTTTTTATGATACAAGTAAAAAATCAGATAAAGAAATTTCTCTCGCAGAGCTAAGTACAAAAATTAAAAATGACGAGATTTTAAAAATTGAAGTATCTGGTGAATTATTAAAAATACAATTAAAAAATAACGAAGAAAAAGAATCAAAAAAAGAAAAAGATTCTTCTTTTACAGAAACAATGATTAATTTAGGAGTTTCGCAGGAAAAACTATCTTCTGTTGATATTTCTGTAAAAGATGATCCAAGCTCAAGTCTTTTTTTAAATTTTATTCTCCCATTTTTATTACCATTTTTATTCGTTGCTATTTTTGTATGGTATATGTTTAGAAAAGTTCAGGGTGCAAATACAAAAGCCCTTAGCTTTGGCGAGTCAGGTGCTAAACAAGCAGATAAAAAGAAAAAAGTAACATTTAAAGACGTTGCGGGCGTTTATGAGGCGAAAGAAGAATTAAAAGAAATAGTCGAATTCTTAAAAGATGCATCAAAATTTACAAAACTTGGCGCAGAAATTCCTAAAGGAGTTTTACTTCTCGGTTCACCTGGAACGGGAAAGACGCTTTTAGCAAGAGCAATAGCTGGTGAGGCCGATGTTCCTTTTTTTCATATTTCAGGATCTGAGTTTGTTGAGATGTTTGTTGGAGTCGGAGCATCTCGAGTAAGAGATTTGTTTAAAAAGGCCAAGAAAAGTTCACCATGTATAGTTTTTATAGATGAAATAGATGCTGTTGGTCGTCAACGTGGAGCTGGACTTGGTGGAAGTCATGATGAGAGAGAGCAAACACTAAATCAAATTTTGGTTGAAATGGATGGGTTTGATAATAATACAAATATAATTGTAGTTGCGGCTACAAATAGACCCGATGTGTTAGATCCAGCATTACTTCGCCCAGGAAGATTTGATAGACAGGTTGTAATTGATAGACCTGATAAAAAAGACAGAAAAGAAATATTAGAAATTCATGCAAAAAATAAACCATTTGAAACTGATGTTAATTTGGAAATCGTTGCACAGCGTACGCCAGGATTTTCAGGAGCAGATCTAAGAAACGTATTAAATGAGGCCGCAATATTATCAGCAAGAAATAATAAAAGAAGAATTTCTCAGAAAGATATTTTAGATAGCATTGAAAAGGTTGTATTGGGACCAGAGAGAAAAAGTCATGTTTTAACAGAAAAAGAAAGAAAAATTACAGCATATCATGAAGCAGGACATGCACTTGTTGGTCATATTTTACCAAATTGCGATCCAATTCATAAAGTTTCAATTATATCTCGCGGAAGAGCGGCTGGCTACACCATGAATTTACCAGAATACGATAAGCATCTAAACACAAAATCAGAATTTGTAGATGAGTTGGCTATGATGCTTAGTGGATTATGTGCTGAAGAAATCATATTTGGAGAAATTACAAATGGGGCAAGTTCAGACCTACAGCAAGTATCTGATTTAGCAAAAAAGATGATTACAAAATTTGCAATGAATAAAGAGTTGGGTTATAGAGCTTTTGGAAAAAATACAGAAATGGTTTTCTTGGGTCGTGAAATTCATGAAGATAGAGATTATAGTGAAGATGTCGCAAAAAAAATTGATTTAGAAATAAAGGAACTTGTTGATTATTGTCATAAATTAGCAAAAGATACAATTGAAAAAAATCGTGAAAAATTAGATAAAATTGCAAATACACTACTTGAAAAAGAAACTATTGAAAAAGAGGAGTTTGAAGCGTTATTTAAAGATTGAGATTGTTTACATAAAATAAAAAAACGTTGGGATTTTCTCGACGTTTTTTGTAAAAATTAATTATTTTTTATTTATGATTATAGAAAATTTTTAAGAACAGATTTTACTGTTTATTATTTTTTCATTTTTTAGTATAATTAATGTATAAGATTTTTGTCCTAATTTTTGATATTAAAATAAAAATTAATAAATAAAAAAATAAAAATATGGAACCATTATATAGAGTGGTCTTAAAAAGAGCTTGGAATATAACAAAGAGAAATCCTGTTTTATGGATTTTTGGATTTTTTGCAATATTTTTATGGACGGGTGGTGAATTACAGATGTTTTTAGACACACTTACAACTGTTGGTAATATCCAGCATCCTAGTGGAGATTTTGCTTTTATATTAGCAACATTAGCTGCATTTTTTTCTGGTCCACTTACGTCTCAAATTTTTGTATTAAAAGTTTTAATTTTCACGTTAGCTGTGACATTTTCTTTAGCGTTTTTATGGATCATCATAGTATCAGAAATCGCAATTATTAAATCTACAATAGAATTAGATGATAAAGTAAAACCAAATTTTAATAAATCCATCAAAGATGCAAATAAAAGCCTTTTTACTGTTTTGGGTCTACATATTATATCAAAAGTATTAATTAATGCATTAATAATTGGAATATCATTACCAATTCTTATATTTATAGTAAAATCTTCGATAAGTTATAGATTGCCAATAGCCATAGTTGTATGGGTAATATTTTTACCAATTGCTATTATAATTTCATTTGTATTTAAGTATGCAATTAATTTTGTTGTATTAAGAGGAGAAAGATTGTGGAAATCTATAGGAAGTGCGTGGACCCTCTTCAAAACAAATTGGATTGTTAGTATAGAGATGGCAATATTCATTTTACTTATTAATTTTATCGTTGGATTATTAGTTTTGATTGCAACGAGAATAATAATTGGCCCATTTGATCTTTTAACGATTTACTTGATGAGTGGTGGAGTAAAAGAATTTTTATTTACAAAAGTTTTGCCATTATTTTTATTATACGTTTTGGTTGGTTCTATTATTTCCGTGTTTCAAATTTCAAGCTGGACGCTTATTTTCGATAAAATTACTACGGGCAAAAGATATAGTAAATTAATACGTTTAATTGCTTCAATGTCAAGTTATATGAGCACAAAGAATCAGATTTCAAAAGTTTCTGATGTTGATAAGCAGGTAATAAAAATTCCAAAAGTTATTATAAAAAGAAGAAGTGGAAGACCCAAGGTAAAATAATAATATTTATGGTTGAATAGTTTCCCGTTTGTATGTATTTATATAATAAAAAGAAGATGATTTAATAGTTATCTTCTTTTTAATTTATCTATTTTTATGATAAAATTATATTATTAAATATTTATTGATAAAAATATGATTCAGAATATAAATGATTTGTTGGCAAACGATGGTGGATCGGATGAGCAGGAAAAATTAACTGAAAAATTGGAAGAAATTAAAAATGACGAATTGGAAGAAAAAATTAAGCAAATAGCTCAATCATCAAATTTACAATATATTAATCTTAAGGGTTTCCCAATTTCTCAAGAAGCCCTTTCTTTTATAGATGAAGCAAAGGCTAAAAGTTTAAGCATAGTTTGTTTTGCGCTTTTAGACAAGGACGTCAAAATTGCGACAACAGATCCAGAAAATCCACAACTTAAAAAATTTATAAGAGAGATTGAGGATAGTGGAAAAGTGGTGGAATTTTTTTTATGTTCCGAACTTAGTCTTAGTTACGCGATTAAATTATACGACAATCTTCCAAAATTTATTTCTATAAAAAGGGGTTTAAATATAACAAAAGAAGATCTTGAGAAATATAAACAAGAGGGGCTTACTTTTGACAAATTAGAATCACTTATACAAAAAGTCGATACATCAGATATAATATCGGCTCTAATCTCCTCTTCCGTACAGATTGACGCATCTGATATTCATATAGAGGCACAAAAAGATGATATACAAATAAGATTTAGAATAGATGGGGTTTTACATAAAGTAACAACTCTTAAATCAGAAATATGGTCAAGAATAATTGCTAGGATTAAGCTTTTGTCGGGATTAAAAATTAATATAACAGCAAAGCCACAAGATGGAAGGTTTACTATAAATTTTGAGGATAATAGTGTTGATGTTAGGGTTTCTACAATTCCTACAAATTTTGGTGAAAGTGTTGTAATGAGGCTTTTAAGATCATCAAATATTGGCTTAGATTTTGATGCTCTTGGAATAAGAGGTAAATCATTTGTTGATATAAAGAAACAAATTGATAGACCAAATGGGATGATAATAACAACTGGTCCTACGGGAAGTGGTAAAACAACAACACTTTATTCTATTTTAACAAAATTAAACTCCCCAGAGAAAAAAATTATAACACTTGAGGACCCTGTGGAATATAAATTGAAAGGTATTAATCAGTCTCAAATCGATAAAAATGTTGATTACAATTTTGCTATGGGACTTAGATCGATTTTACGACAGGATCCAGACGTAGTAAT